>Ga0209284_10001421_pt1 | contig 36970 bp, 29 predicted proteins | sample FRY03_FD_187211 | JGI IMG/M metagenome (GOLD analysis project Ga0209284, IMG submission 187211) | Freshwater microbial communities from Lake Fryxell liftoff mats and glacier meltwater in Antarctica - FRY-03 (SPAdes) (version 2) | ecosystem: Environmental > Aquatic > Freshwater > Ice > Glacier... | reverse complement strand
AGAGTTTGGGAGAAATGGGGTTGGCTTGTCAGTTTCGAAGGCTCTTCGGAAAACTTCGATTAGAGTAAGAAACTCCATCCCAAAATTAGACATCAATTCGAAGGTACTATGGCGTAGTAACGTTAAGTTGGCTTTTTTTGAGTCTCGAAGCGGCCGCTGATTTCGAGCTTTCACAAGATTTTGTGTGGTTTTTATTTGTTTTTTTACTGATCCAGGGCTTGTCGACGACTTCCGGGTATCACACGGCTTGAATCCCTGAGGTATTTCGGCGGCAAAGACGCGGACCGATATGTCGACAGTCATTCGATCATGCCCAGGGTGCAAATCCCTCATTCTTTCAGACACGGATCAGTGTCCCGAGTGCGGTCACGTCTTTTACGAACGTCGAAAGACGGAATCGTCAGGCGTCGCACCGGCCACACCGGATACTCTGAAATCCGCAAGCATCCATGAACCTTGCCCGCATTGCGGGGAGATGGTTCGTTCGGGGCTGGTGCGTTGCTGGAGCTGTAACGGCTTTATGCGAGCTGACGTGGCGGCTCGTTATCGAGACCTGACAACAAAACCCCAGCCGATTATTTACAGCACAATTTCACCTGAAAACCGTAACGAATTCCTGCCGGCTCGCGCTGACGCCTCTGATTTTGTGAATCACAAGGTGCTGGATTCAGAAGATTTCCAGCTTGGTAGTGGACGCCAGACAACGCCGGCTGCCGCGGTCCCCGTACCAGCCCCCGACTTCGAAATCGATGGTGGTTTCGCGTTGTCTGACGCAGATACCGTCTCGAAGGCACCTGGATCGGCTCGCGCCCGTGCAGCGGCTGAAGCTGGCAACAAGCCATCCACCAAAGCGACCAAAGCGAAAGAAAAAGAAAAAGTCGCCGCAGCAGAAACGGCTGGCGACAAGGCCGAAGCAGCGCCTGTGGCGGATGCTCCTGCTGCAAAGCCAGCCGGCGGCGGTTCATCCCGCGCGGCTCGTGACGATCAGGATCTGTTTTCTTTTGCGGTAGAGGAACAGAAGGAAGTCAAGAAGCGACGCGGACAGAAGACCGCTGAACGCCTTCGGAAGCAGATTTTGGTGCCGTGTTCATGCGGTGCCTGGATTCGTGTGAACGACGATCAGGCCGGCAAAAGTGTGCGCTGCAAACAGTGCAAGCAGGCAGTTGTTGTGCCTGGCCTGCGAAAGAAGAGCGAGAAGCCGGATGCGAAGGCTTCAGAGAAAACAGTCAAAGGCCAAGCCAGCGGTAGTCAGAAACGTGTCGCGTGGCTTGATGATGTTTGGTACCACGTTTTGTCTCCTGCAACGCTGGTGCTGAAGCCGGGCAGTCTGACGGGCAAACACGTTGATGTTGATGTCGCGATGACCGAATCGGGTCTGCAGGTGCTGACATTCAGTGGTACGGTGAAGAAAAAGCGATCGCTGTTCAGTTTTATCTCCTCCGGAAAGAAGGGCGATCACCAGCTTCGCCGCAAGCAGATCCACGAACAGGTGGCCTCGTCCGGCGACTTCAAGAGCCTCGAAAACGTTGAAATGAGAACGGTCGAAGCCGATCATATCTCAGATATTCGCCTGGTTCAGCCGGTCGCGAAAGTGTCGGAGTCCATGTTTGCCGGCGTGCCTGTCTTTGGCGAAGGCCGCATTGCCATGTTTCTTCCTGTTGTACTTGATGAGGGCAAGCAGGCTTTCCTGTCGTTCACTTTGAGCGGCTGGCGGGCTTTCAGTGCTCATCTGAAGGCACTGTTCGGCTTCGAATTGGCGGGGACTGAAAACGGAATTCCGGAAGGCGACCAGACGGAGACTCTGAGTTGCTTCGTGAATCAGGCCAAGGTTGAATCCATCAAAGGTCTGCTTTATTACCAGAAGGATGTGGCGTATCAGCTGGAACTGACCGGCTACAAGTGCAAGTCGTGTGGAACCGCCATCAGCGAAGAAGGACGGAAGAAAACCAAGCTTGGCGGCGTGAAAGGCAAGAGCATTGCCAAAGCCAAGTGTCCGAAGTGCAGCAATAAAATGCAGGCGGAAATGATCTATAAGATCGCCAAAGCTCCTGAACTTCCGGCAGTTGCCGAAACGCAATAGCGGCTTCGGCGGCAGGCCCGCTTAGGAACGCTCGATCAATAAGTGTGCGGTAGTGGTCTGTCACAGCTAAATTTAACGCGTGACAGACCAGTAGTCGCCTTTCGCTCCGCGAAAGAACGCTACTTTCGCGGAGCGAAAGGCGACTATTATTATTCGAGCGATCCTTAGGCTTCCTTTGGCATTTCCATGACGTTGTATCCGGCATCGCAAAAGCCGAGGCGACTGTAGGTGGCTTTTACGGCGTCGTTGGCGTGCTCCACATACAGGCGGACGTTCACGACTTTTTCGCCTGCGGAAGCGGCGTCCTTTGCTTCCGCTTCGATATCAGCGGGCTCAGCACTGCGAAATACAAACATCCTGATTGGTCTTTCGAAAAACGGCCGATCTTGTGAAAATTGCGGATCGACGTGCCCTGAAACAACAAGGGATCAACGCAGATCAGAAATGGAAAACGCAACGTGAATGGATTCACCCGCATCAATCGCCCGGCAGCCCGCGTCGCCGCGACCTGTACGATGATGATCCTGCTTGCCGCGACCCTTTACAAGGCCGCGGCCTGTCCGTTTTGTCTGTCACCGCCACAGACCCTGGCCGAACAGATTTCGCGTGCCGACATTGTGCTCATCGCGGAACTCGTACGCTTCCGAGTTTATGACGGCGGCACTCGGCCGGAATCGACCCTGCGGATCAGAGAATACTTCCGCGGAACATCGATCGCAGCGTATCGCAGCGAACTGGCCGTCGGGCAGGCCATCGTCATTGCAGCCGAAGCCACTGGCCAGCCGGGCGATCTGTTCCTGATGTACGGCACCCTTCCTGAAAATGCGCAGCAAGTAGCCACCTCGACATTTGCTCCCGCGGATACCCGTGCTGACACAAGCGCCGCTGAATTCTCAGGCGGTTCGGTGGTGACTGCAAATCTGAGCTTCGATGCGGAATCCGAATCTGAATTGGCGATTCAAAAAGTTTCGCTGGTGGTTCCCGAGTGGATTTCATGGAATGAAACGCTGGCAGTCTCTGGGGACGCTGTGCAATACATGCGAGCCCTGCCGGCAAAATCGAAACTGCAGCGGACGCGGCTGGAATACTTCATTCCGTTTTTGGAACATCCGGACGCGATCATCGCCATTGATGCCTGGGCTGAGTTTGGTAACTCCTCGTACAACGACGTGATCTCCATCCGTGATCAGTTGTCTCGCGACAAGCTGCGTGCGTGGGTTTCGGATCCCAACATGAGCCCCGAACGGCTGGGGTTGTATGGCATGATGCTCGGTCTGTGCGGAACTCCTGACGACGCTGTTTTTTTGCTCGACCATATGCAGACCAGCGTGGACCCGTCGAATTCCGAATCCGCCCCGCAGCAAAAAACTTTTCGCTACGGTTCGGAAGGTCTGATGGGCGGCTATTTGTTGCTCACCGGCGAAAAGGGACTGCAGCAACTGGAACAGCATATTGTGGTGCCGGCCGATGTGCCTGATACCGCCTGCCACGCTCTCGTTCAGTCGCTGCAGTTTATGTGGAGCTATGAAAGCGACATCATCAGTCCCGAACGGATTTGTCATTCGATGCGGTTGCTGCTGCAGAAGGAATCGATGCGAGAAATCGCCATTACAAATCTGTCCCGTTGGGAAGACTGGTCAACTCTGGCTGTTCTCACTTCGATGTTTGACAGTTCGTGCGCTGATGACCGATCGACCCAGCGTGCGATCATCCAGTTCGCTCAGGTCTGCCTGAAGAACGGCAAACTAAAAGAAAGAAGTAGGCCGTTTGCAGACGACGCGGAATCATTTCTGTGTCACGTGCACGCCACACGCCCCGATCTCCTCAACGCCAACCACCGCGAATTCCGAGCACCGGAATAAGGCGGTGGGCGGGCAGTTTTCAGTTTTCAGTTTTCAGTTTTCAGCCCACATTGGTCATTGGTCATTCCCCCAGCCTGTGCCTTTAAGCTCCACAGGCTTCCACCCAATGGCAGTCGATTTGCGATGATAGTAGCCGTCACTCTCCGAGTGATGAATGCCAACGGCCGCATTTTGCGGCATTCATCACTCGGAGAGTGATGTCTACTTTGCCAAATCAGTTGGCATTGGGCTTCCGCCGGCAGTCACAAACAGGGTCTTCCGAATTGGAACATCGCCATCGAATCAGATAGCCTGCCTGAGCAAGGGTCAAGTTGAGCTGAAGATACCGAGAAGCAACTGATGAACTGGCGGCTGATATTTTCAGGATTAAAATCGCCGGGCTGGGCCGTCTTTGTGCTGGTCAGTATCGCCGCCGTCGTGGTGATCAGCTACTGGCTGATGCGGCTCGAGCGAAAACTGGTATCGCGCCGTGTCGGATGGACTCTTGTCACACTTCGGCTGCTGGTACTTCTCACGTTGCTGATTGCACTTCTGCAGCCCATGCTGACTCGGCAGTTTGACGTCACTCAGCGTGGTCGCATCATTGTTGCGATTGACGCATCGCTCAGCATGGAAACTCAGGATCGGCATGCCTCGCTGGGAGAAAAGCTTCGCTGGGCGCAGGCTCTGGGAATGCTGGGCAATGACGACACACGGCCACTGATTGATCAATGGGTCACGGCCGCCGACGCAGGACAGCAACCCGACTGGCTGGGCACGAACGCTCCACCGGCCAATCCGGTCGAACAGGCTGCCGCAGAATCTCGCGAGAAACAGATTCTTGAATCGCTCGAAGAATTGTCGGCAATGCCGCGCGTGGAATTCGTGCGACGACTGCTGCAATCACAACCTCGCCAACTGCTGGACCGGCTGGACGAAGTGATGCCCATTGATGTTCGTCTGTTTGCCAGAGAACAACAGTCGGCCGCACCGGCCGAGCTTCCTCGGCTGCTTCAATCCGAACGTGCGGAACTCAGCCCCGGCATGACGGACGCCCTGCAAATGCTGCAGTCGGTCACTTCCGAAGAAGACGCCGGGCAGCTGCGTGGCATCATTCTGATTTCTGACGGACGCCAGACTGTTCCCGGAGATATCTCGGGCGCCGCGCAACGATTGGCCAGTCTCGGCGTCCCTGTGTTTTCCGTTCCCATTGGGTCTCGCCTGCCACCACGCGATCTATCCATTGCCGCGGTGGATGCGCCGGAAGCCGTGTTTCTGAACGATAAGGCCACGCTCCGAGCCATCATCGGAACGTCGGGGTTTGAAGGTGAGCCGCTGACCGTTCGACTGGAAAAAGATGGAGTCACCGTCGATCAGCAGTCGGTCACGCCGTTTTCGGATAATGCCACAGTGACGTTTTCGATTCCCTCGGATAAGCCGGGCCGATTCGACTACAAACTGGTAACCGAGGTTCAGAGCGGCGAACTTCGAGACGACAATAACGTCCGCGATGTCAGTCTGCAGGTGGTCGACAATAAAGCGCGTGTCATGGTTCTTGAAGGAGACGCTCGCTGGGAGTTCCGCTACCTTCATAATCTGCTCGAACGCGACAAGCAGGTGGAGCCGCGGACAGTGCTGTTTCGCCAGCCGTATTTGAATCTGCTGAATCAGCCTTACATTGCCACCAAGCTGCCTGCGGTGGACATTTTTCGTGAGCAGTTGGCTCGCACGGATCTGCTGATCGTCGGCGATGTCAGTCCGACGCAGATGGATGCGGGCGTGTGGGAGATGATCGAGCAGGCCGTGACGCGGGACGGCTTGACGCTCGTGATCATCCCCGGTCGACGAGATATGCCGCACAGCTTTCAGTCGCCGACGCTTTCTGCTCTGCTGCCTGTTACCGATTTTCGGCAGCGGACGGCCGAACAGTTTCTTCCGACTGCTCGCGATTCTGACCAGACTGTCTATCGGCTGACGCTGACACCGGAGGCGCAGTCGCTGCCGATGTTTCAGTTGGCGAAAGATCCAACGCTGAAGGATTCGTCACTGTCGTCGCTACCCGGTCATCCGTGGATTTACCGAGGCGTTGCAAAACCCGGCGCATCAGTCTGGGCCACAAGTTCGATCGCGGGCATCAATGTCAGCCCCGAACCGACACTTGTGCACCATGATTACGGCTTTGGGCAGGTTGTGTGGATGGGCATCGACAGCACGTGGCGCTGGCGATTGCGAGCCGGTGACGAGTGGCATTATAAGTTCTGGGGGCAACTGATTCGCTGGGCGGCTCGCAATAAAGCAGCCGCGGGAAACGATGATGTCCGCATGACGTTGTCCGATGTTGTCGTCGACCAGGCAGAGACCGTCGAAGCAGTTGTACGATGGAATCCCAAGCTGGTGCCGCAGTTGCAAGGCGCTTCGATTGAAGTGGTCGCCGAGCCGATTAAGCCGGGTGATCGGGGCGATCCGGAGCTTCAGGATGAATTGAAAGCGGGCGCGGTGGATTCGAAAACCGTCCGGCTGGCCACGGCGCTCAAACCGTCTCCGGAGGCTCCTGAGCGTTACACAGGGCAGTTGCCGAAGCTTTCGCCGGGTGCGTGGAGAATTCAGCTTCGGGTGACTGGCGGGACTTTGCAGATGAAAGAAACGGTGCAGAGCGAAATTCTTGTGCGGGCCCAGGTTTCGGCCGAGCTTGCGGATGTCAGCTGCAATCGCCAGCTTCTGAAGCAACTTTCGGATCTGAGTGGCGGGCAGATGATCGAACCGTTTGATTCAGAACAGCTGGTTTCGCTGATCCAGCCGAAAGAGCAGACTGCGTCAAAGATACAGGAGCGGACGTTGTGGGATCACTGGCTTCTGCTGCTGATCTTCTTCACTCTGCTGACTTCTGAATGGGTGATCCGTAAACTAAACGGGTTGCCCTGACATTTTTATCGCCGCCGCTTTCCGTGCGGGTCCCTACTTCGGAAACAGATTCCATGACGATCACGACAGTTCTGGGAGCCGGTGCGATGGGCACTGCGTGTGCCTGGATTCTTGCCCAACAGCCGGGAACGGAAGTCCGCTTGTGGGCTCGCAACGAAACCTTTGCGCGACACATCCATGAAACCCGGGAAAACAGTCGCCTGCTGCCTCATGTGCGTCTGCCTGTGGAGATTCGCGTGACGGCCGATGCATCGTCGGCGCTCAGCAATTCTGATGTGGTCGTCATTTGCATTCCAACGCGCGGGCTGCGCGATGCCGTACACAGGATGACTCAGATTATTCCGCGTGAAGCGCTTCTGGTCAGCGCCATCAAGGGGATTGAGAACGATACTTTGCAGCGACCGAGCCAGATCATTCAAAGCCTGACCGGACTTCGTCCGGTTGTTGTACTTGGAGGCCCGTGCCATGCGGAGGAGATTACTCGCCGAAAGCCGGCCAGTGTGGTCGCTGCCTGCGAAACATTTTCCGCCGCCGAACAGATCCAGTCGCTGATGTCGACCGAATTTCTGCGAGTCTACGCGAATGCCGATCAGGCAGGCGTTGAGCTGGCTGGAGCGTTAAAGAACGTGATCGCCATTGCCGCCGGGATTTGCGACGGTCTGGAATTCGGCGACAATGCCAAAGCAGCGTTGATCACTCGTGGCCTGGCCGAAATGGTTCGTTTTGGAGCTGCCATGGGCGCTGACAGAAGTACGTTTTACGGCCTGGCCGGACTGGGCGATTTAGTCACAACCTGCAACAGTTCGCACAGCCGCAACCGAGCCGTCGGTGAAGGGCTTGGCCGCGGCCGCAGCCTGACCGCGATTCAGGAATCCATGAACGCCGTTGCGGAAGGCGTCTTCACGGCTCGCAGCGTGTATCAGATTGCCGGCGAGCAGGCGATTGACATGCCAATCGCGACTCAGGTTTACCGGGTCCTGTTCGAAGGCAAGTCGCCGCGGGAAGCCACGGTAGAACTTATGCTGCGACCGCTTAAAGCCGAGTAAAACGCTCGCGGAAATCGTCCGGGCGTCGCGGAACGCGACAAGCGTTTCGATTATCACCGACGCGAATTAATTCGACAGTGCAATACATTCCACGTTTTGTCGGCGGAGGATTGCGTCACGATCGCTGGCAATGGCTGTTCGCAAACGCACGGTTTCGGGGTTGAGCGGTTTCGGGAGGCCGTCGAGGGTGTTTTCCGCCAACTCCAGAATCGCTAATGCATCGGTCCATTTGCATTCCAAAGCCATCAGGCGAGAGCGAAGCAGTAGATCGAGAGTTGCGGGGCCGAACGACTTCGCCTTCACGTGGCACAAGAACGCCTCAAGGAGAAGGCTGGCGGACTTCTGGCGATGGTTGGTCTGAGCCATAAGGCAGGCCTGAAGGACAAACAGGTCACCGGCCACATGTTGAAACTCGGGCGAATCTACCACGATCGATTTTTGATGAAGAGATCGTTCGGCCTGACGCAGCCAGAGTTCGCAGGAATCCAGATCGCGTTTCAACAGGGAGTTTGCGGCGAGGACCAGCCAGGATGCTGAACTGGACGTTGTCGCCGCTGCGGGCTGGGTGGACTGCAATCCCAGAGCGTTTTGAATGCAATTTTCCGCAGCCGACTGATTGCCAACCAAAAGGAAGTGATGGGCTGTCAGAAACAAACTGGCCGCCGTGACCGGTGCGGAAACAGGATTATTCGACGGGGAATGTGCGTAAGCCCAGGATTTCAAATCAAGCCCGGATAACGGGAAGTCAGACTTGATCCAGGCAACGGAAGGCACCGCAGGCAGGCTGGCAGTGGCAGGCAGAGTTGGTACCTGAATTTGGCTGCACAGCAGCACCGGACGCGATTCAGATCGAAAATGAGCGCGGGCAAATGGATCAAATGGCACGGCACGAATTCCAAAGTATCTGGAGTGACCGACCATCGCGGAAGCGACGGCAGGTCTCGGGACAACCCGACGTGCACTGTTCAAAAGCATGAAGAAAGAGGAGAGCGAGCACATTAGCCTGCAGCAGCGCGTGGTTTCAAGCATCAATTGTTAAAATAGAACGATTGTACCGATTTTGCAACGCCAGTCTGGACGTCCGCAGACGGGTGATGTCGGCGCGTTAGGTCAGGTGTTCCCACAACCCGACGCGTCAGCGGGGGATTGAGTTGTAGCGTTTCGCCGGGGTGAGACGAATCCCTCGCTGACGTTTCGGGTTGTGACAGTTAGAGCCAGGATCCAGAAGAATGGCTCATCTAAAGGGCGAATGGCGTTCGTAACTGCAATTCTGCGGCAGACCAGTGTTTTTCGCGTCAAAACGGCAGGCTGCGTTAGGATGGTTTTGACAGAAACTATCGGCGTCGCGTCGCAAACTGCTGACACAGAACGATTTAAGTCAAGAATGAAATCTGTGGCACATAATTCGCTACTCCGCGGGGCTCACTGTTGTGTTCTCTGCAAATCTGGCCGCTGAAGAAGATGGATGCCGTAACGGCTGGCGTCATTCGGCGGAAAGTCATCTGTATCCTTTTGAAGTTTGATCGACAGGTCAGGAGAAAGTCATGGCGAAGAAGGCTGCCGCGGCAGGCACGCGAATTGTGCCTCTGGGGGATCGCGTTGTGCTGAAGCGAGCTGAAGCTGAAGAAAAGACGTCTGGTGGCATTTTGCTTCCGGATTCAGCGCAGGGCAAACCACAGCGCGGCGAAGTGATCGCTGTCGGTGAGGGTCACGTGAACGACAAGGGCGAAAAAGTGCCTTTGACAGTTAAAGAAGGTGACCGAGTCATTTTCAGCTCTTACGCAGGCGACGAAATCAGCGTCGGCGACAAGACCTATCTGTTGATGCGTGAAAGCGACATTCTGGCGACTGTGTAATTTCCGCAGGCAATGAGCCCCGATCGCGGAACGCTCAGAGCCGGAAATGATGCAGTGCCAGTGCTTGATATCCAAACAATTTTGATTTTTCTCATCGGAGAAGTTCGACATGGCAAAGATGATTGCCTTTGATCAGGAAGCTCAGGAAGCCATGCGTCGTGGTGTCACGAAGCTGGCGAAGGCCGTAAAAGTGACTCTCGGCCCCCGCGGTCGCAATGTGATTATTGAAAAGAGTTTTGGTTCACCAACCGTCACCAAGGACGGCGTGACTGTGGCTCGTGAAATCGAACTGCCAAACAAGTTCGAAGACATGGGTGCTCGCATGGTTCGCGAAGTGGCCAGCAAGACCAGCGACGTTGCTGGTGACGGCACCACGACTGCGACAGTGATGGCTGAAGCGATCTACAACGAAGGCCTGAAGGCCGTTGTGGCCGGCGTCAGCCCGCTCGACATGAAGCGTGGGATGGAGAAGGCTGTGGCCGACATCATCGAAAACCTGCGTGGCATGGCTCAGGACTGCCGCTCCAAGAAGGCAATCGCTCAGGTTGGCACCGTTGCTGCAAACGGCGACGCTGAAATCGGTCAGATTCTGGCTGACGCAATGGAGCAGGTTGGCAAGGACGGCGTGATCACTGTTGAAGAAGGCAAGACCCTGGAAACCACTTTCGAAGTGGTCGAAGGTCTGCAGTTCGACAAGGGTTACCTGTCGCCGTACTTCGTGACGGATTCTGAAAGTATGGAAGTGGTCCTTGAAGACTGCTACGTGCTGATTCATGAAAAGAAGATCTCCAGCATTAAGGACCTTGTTCCTGTGCTGGAAAAGGTCGTCAACAGTGGCAAGCCGCTGCTGATCATCGCAGAAGACGTCGAAGGCGAAGCCCTCGCGACTCTCGTGATCAACAAGCTGCGTGGCACTTTCAAGATCGCCGCTGTCAAGGCACCTGGTTACGGCGATCGCCGCAAAGCCATGCTGCAGGACATTGCGATCATGGTTGGCGGCACGGCGATTTTTGACGATCTGGGCATCAAGCTGGACAGCATTGAGCTGACCGACCTGGGCACAGCTCGCAAGATCGTTGTCGACAAGGACAATACCACGGTCGTTGAAGGTGGCGGCAAGAAGGCCGACATCCAGGCTCGCATCGAACAGATTCGTCGCGAACTGGCGAACAGCACCAGCGACTACGACAGCGAAAAGCTGGAAGAGCGAATCGCGAAGCTGGCTGGCGGCGTGGCTCAGGTCAACGTCGGTGCGGCTACCGAAAGCGAAATGAAAGAGAAGAAGGCTCGCGTTGAAGACGCTCTGCACGCGACTCGTGCTGCCGTTGAAGAAGGAATTCTTCCTGGCGGTGGTGTTGCGATTCTGCGAGCTTCTGTTGCTGTGAAGCCTGGCAAGCTGAATCATGATGAAAAGGTCGGCTACGACATCATCGTGCGTGCCTGCCGTGCTCCTCTGACTCAGATTGCTGACAACGCCGGCGTTGACGGCGGCGTCATCTGTGAGAAGGTTGCCAACGGCGAAGGTAACTACGGTTACAATGCTGCAACCGACAAGTTCGAAGACATGGTGAAGGCCGGTGTTATCGACCCAACCAAGGTGACTCGAACAGCTCTGCAGAACGCAGCCAGCGTTTCCATTTTGATGCTGACCAGCGATGCTTTGATCGCTGAAAGGCCGAAAGATGACAAGAAGGGTGGCGGTCACAGCCACGACGAGGATATGTACTAAGAGATCGCCGCACCGCAGGCCGGGAGCCTGGTGGCCAGATCTTAAAATCGAAAAGGCCGTCTCTGCGAAAGTGGAGATGGCCTTTTTTCTTTGATAGTTTCGTTGTTTAACCGTCAGCCGACAGGCGTACGCGGGGAGTTATCAACGTACGCCTGTCGGCTGACGGTTAAACGCGTTCTGCCCGATTACTCGTGCGTGACTGCTGAGTGTCGCGAGCTGTCGAATCAGCTCAGCCGCTGATTGACCGTCGAAAAACACCCGAAGCCGGATTTGATCATCATGTCGTCAAGCCGCCTGAAGCTCAGTTGCTGACGGACTTTCTCTATCCTGCTTTTCGAGCTGGCTTCTTGCTGGATTTTGATTTGTTCGACGACCGTGCTTTTGCAGTCTTTCCTTCGGAATCCTCGTCATCAGCCTCCCGATAAACAACGTTGGGGCTCACGGCAATCGTTTCGGGTTCTGCTGCCGGATGTTCATCCACGATGGGTGTCGGAGTGTCGTTTTCCACAGCGACGGCGCTGAGATTGAAACTGTCCTTCGACTTTCCGGCGGCCTGCTGTCCGGGACTTCTGCGGATTACGATCGGCGGATTCGGATTCACGTGAACGACGTATCTGCAGTGAAGTTGGATGGCAGACAGTGTTAGTCCACAGATCAAAAGATCCAGCCCGGCGAGGCTGAAACTGTCACTGCGGAATGGGCCTCGAATTCCAATGACGACTCGTGCCACAATCAGAACGATTGCAATAATGGCCGTGCCTTGGGCAGTGCGGCATCGGGCCATGTCGGGAATCAGATAGCGAAGAATAAAAGCGGCGAACGCACCCGCCGGCACAAACAAAAGAGCGGGTTTTGCGGCCTGAATGGAACCTAGCACCGGCGCGATGAGCTCCGCCAGCATGTGAGTTACATGAGGGCCGGCCCCGGTCAGAAGGAAGACCGATGTGGCGATGAGAAACGTTGCGAGCCAGCGCCATGTACGATAGTGGCCTCGAAAATCGACCGCACTGGCCGAGCGGACCCAGCAGATGAACAGGCACAGCTGACCGGCCGCGAACAGTTCCAGGCCCGCAATCCCGTGTAGGATGCGAGCGACTTCGCCAGGCTCAATCTTTTGAATTGCCGCCGACAATGGCCCGAGCGGTGGAGTTGTGAAGAGTGGCATGAGCAGCAGGGCAGACGGGATCAGCAGCAGCAGACTCACAAGAATCGCATGCTTCCAGATCCGCGGCGAGATCACTCGACGGATCATCTGATCGCGGGACAAGGCCTGAAATGCCAGGCTGCAAGTCATCTCTTCACCGGAACGGTCTTCATTTTGGAGAGAACCATCTTCTGCCGAGTCATGACCAGTCGCCAGCATGCGCCGGCGGCGGTTCAGATCGCCTGAGGCGAATCGAAGTTCTGCCATGAACGGTCACTTTCTGAGTTCCGCTCCGCCACGCCAAACCGGCAAAATCTGCCGCACAGATGGCAAGCGGGCAATGGGCACTCGTTTTAAAATCAAAGTAGCAGGCACACTCCGTGCGCCGTCCGCCAATTCCCCTGTTTTCAAGGGCTACGGCACTTGGAAAGTGCCTGCTACTTTCTAAACCAAGTGCCATTGGGCAAGCGGGTCCCGCAGGAACTCATGGAACTATCGACACCCGGGAAGCGGGCACTGCAGGAACGCCAGTTAACGAGTTATTTCCCGAAACGCTTCCCCAGCTTCCACAATATGTATCGTCCCGATTCCGTTTTTTCCCCTCGGGAGTGTGAGGTTCCTGCCGGGCCGCTTGATCTTACCCGGCCGTTTGTTGTTATCGCTCCTGCTTTTGTTTTTGCAAAGGTGGGCCGCCGGATCGGCCGGCGGCCCACAGGCGCAGGTTCTCCAAGGCTCGCTGGCCGCGCAGGAAATAAAGATTGTCGAGTGACTGCAGGCGTGACTGACAAGCCGCATGCGTCGCCTGTTGCCAGTCGTTCTGCGTCGCCGAAGCAAAGCCCGCTGCGATCATCCAGTCGGCAATCTCAATCGCAATGTCTTCATGACTGTGAAATGAAGGATGAACATGATCGACAAGTACGTTCATCCCGACGATTCCATTCGAACAGCGCGCCTTAAGCAGGGCTTGAACATCGATCAGCGGCAGGCGATGATGCGTAGCCACCTGTCGCATTGCCGAATCCAGCGGCGATGTGATTCGCAGCGGACATACGTCTTCATCACGCGCCCGGACGAATGCGAGTTCAGCTTCCTCAAAACGACGATCTGTGAGTTGCAGCTGACCAAGCTCATACCACGCCAAAGCATAACGCGGATCAATTTCCAGCGCTGAACGTGTGAGCTGGACGGCGTTTTCAAGATTGCTCGAGGCTTCTGCGCGAGCGTCCTGCAGCAACTGATGCAACCGCGACTTTTCTGTCTTCGACACTGAAGCGGAGAATTCGGATTTGAAAGGCGGGCAGTCGCTGAGATTCGACGGCGGCAGGATCAACGCCAGCGGCACATCATGCGAGTCGCATAGCTCAACGAAGCGTTCGAGATTCTGGCGAAAGTGTTCTGCGACGGTTCTGGCATGCTGATCATCGCGATGGTACACGGCCAGACCGCCGTCATGGTCCAGCAGCGTATCCACCTCCTCTGGCAGCAGCGGTTTCGCGAGTGGTTCAGGAAACGCGTTGATGCGGGAGTGACCATCGGTGCCGTTAGCCGTTTGCGTTTGCCCGGTCATCAGGGCACAGCGATGTCGAAGAGCCCGGAAAAATCGAAACTGACTGAATGCTGCGAAAGTCTGCTGGATGAGCGGATGTGTAGTGCGGACGGCCGAATAACTTACGTCCTCAAGAAATTCATTGTGGCCCTCACAGAAAATAAACAGATCGGGTTCATAGGCCACGCATTCGATCATGATTGGCAGCAACCGATAGCTGGCATACGAAACGCCACCGCAGTTGACGACTTTCCATGAGCGACCAGGATTCGCTTTTTCGAGGGCAATCTCCAGGTACGAGGGAAAACTGGTCTCAAGGGAAAACGGGTTGCCCTGAACGGTCGAGCCTCCGAAAACAAAGATGCGAAATTCGCCGTCCGGTTTGTCAGCCGCGAACGAATCTTCCTTGAAATAGCCACGTCGCACCGGCGAAGTGTGAAATTGCGTGCCGTCCTCCGTGAGTTCAAACAGAGGTCGCACGGCGGAAAATTCGACGAACGGGTTGTCACCGATTTCAGGCTCGCCCCAGCCGGCCAGCAAACAGGCAAGCTCCAGAATCAGAAAGACACTCAATCCCAGACCAGCCGCCGCCAGTCGGAAGCCCCATCGCAGGCGACGTGAAAGAGCCGACCTGCGGCGCGGAGCCATCGTGCCCCGGCGACTCATTCAAGAGACTTCAGAAGGGACTCAATATCTGCGTATGGCATCACTCCTACGAAGTCGGCCACCTGAGTCCCCTTGCGAAAAATACGGACATCCGGAATTCCACTGGCGCCCATGTATCTGGAAATCTGCGGTGCCTGATCGACGTCCACTTTGACTACTTCCACTTTGTCGCCCCACGTCTTTTTAATCTTGTCGAGACTCGGCGACAATCGTCGACAGGGGCCGCACCAGGTCGCCCAGAAATCGACGATCACCAGTTTTTGATCCTGCCGGTTGACCAACTCCAGAAACTGGCCCTCCACATGTTCAATCTCTCCGGATTCTGACAGCGTCACGAGCTCCGCCGGGCCATCCGGGCAGCCGGCGATCGGCACGCCGGTGCGCGGTCCGATGCCGCATCCGGCGAGGATAAACAGGGGGAGAGACAGGGAAAGGATTGCCCGGAGACTGCGGACGAATGTCGGCAACTTCATCGTTTTTTCCTCTAAAAGGCCATGTTTGTGTGAGCGAAGGGGCGACAGGACGTTCACTTAAGTTCAGGAGACTGAGAGATTCTGGCGAATTCAAACGTTTTCGCCTGTAAGATCCGCGGCGACAAGTCTAAATTTGTGTAATTCGACTGTGATGCACCCACGCGGAGGGCGATAAGGCCCGGCAGCGCTGGTTCAGGTGCTTCAAATAGGTTTGTGGGTGTTTTTCGGGAGATGTGAACAATGTCGGTGACTCTGACACAAGCGGCAGCTAGCGAAATCCAGCGAGTGATCACGGAACAAAGCCGTCCGGATCTGAAGTATGTTCGCGTTGGAGTGGTCGGTGGCGGATGTAGTGGTTTCCAGTATTCGTTCGATTTTACGAACAGCTTCGATGAAGCCAACGACGTAATGTTAGAATTTCACGGCGTGGGCGTTGTTGTCGACAAGAAGAGCGACCTGTTTCTCGACGGAACAGAAATCGACTTTTACAGCGGCCTGGAAAAGCGTGGTTTTACTTTTAAGAATCCAAACGCCGTGAAGTCCTGCGGCTGCGGCAGCAGCTTCTCTGCATAGTGCTTTGACGCCTTTTAAGGCCTCCTTCGGTTTTCCGGAGGAGGCTCTCGTGGGCACCCGTAGATCGGCTGGAAGGCCGAGTTGTGATTTTGCGGTGAATCCCAAAAGCCACCGAGCAAATGTTCGGCGGCTTTTTCTACGCGCGTTGCGATGCCCTTCTGTCCCAAATTGGTTGTTGAACGCACGTCGAAGTCCCTTCTCTCCGTGGGAGCGTGTTGCTTTCGTGAGCCGCAAAGCGCTAGCTGAGGGTGTATATCTTAAAAACACAAGGAAAGCACCCGCGGCTAGCGCTTGGCGGCCCGGTTGTTACTAAATCAACACTCTGCCAGGAGGGGGAGAAGGCGGCCGATAGGCCGGATGAGGGGATTATGCGCTGGTTCTTACGCTAACAATCCTGAACGCCATTGGGCGCGACGGGCAGAGCGTGGCCCTGTTAGGACTCGGTCAGTTCCAGATACGGATCGAGCCCCATGTTCTCGTACTGTTCCAGGCGATGACGTTCCTGCTTCAACAGATGCTTGCGCTGCTTACGATGAGTCTTCTCGAGGAATCGCTGGACGCGGAGAAAATACCGCAGCCATGTGCGGCTCAATTCGCCATCTCGGTTGGCCATCGCCATGCGTTGCTTGCGTTGAATTTCTTTCGGTTCGCGGCAGCGGAGCAGTTCGTCTTCCAGCGAAAGAAAGAACTGATAACCGCCTGGGTCGCCCTGGCGAGCCGATCGTCCAACGAGCTGCCGGTCGATACGCTTTGAGCTGTGAATTTCCGTCGCAATCACATGCAGTCCGCCCGCCTTTTTTACATCGTCATCGAGGATGATGTCCGTGCCGCGGCCGGCCATGTTCGTCGCGATCGTGACTTTCCCTGGCTCACCGGCGCCGGAAATAATCTCCGCTTCCTGTTCGTGGTAGCGAGCGTTCAGAATCTGATGGGCGACCTTCTTATCCTTCAGCAACAAACCCAGCGCCTCGGAAGCGTCAACGGAAGGAGTCCCCACCAGGATCGATCGTCCGGCTTTTGTCAGCTTCTGAATCTCAGCAACAATGGCATCCCGCTTGGCATCCTGAGTCTTGAAAATACGGTACGGCTTCCCGTTACGAATGCATTTTTTATTCGTCGGGATCTTTGTCACCTTCAGGCGATAAGTCTTCTTGAGTTCGGCCCGCGCCGGCACGCCGGTCCCGGTCATCCCGGCCAGATGTGTGTACTGACGGAAGAAGCTCTGCACGGTGATGCGAGCCGCCTCACCCGTGGCGGCAGTGATCGGAACCAGTTCCTTCGCTTCAATCGCCTGATGCAGACCGTCCTGCCATTTGCGACCATCCATGACTCTGCCTGTGCCTTCGTCAACGATCACAATCTTATTTTCAACGATGACATAATCCCGGTCACATTCGAAAGCATGTTTGGCCGTCAGAGCCTTTTCGACCTGGCTGTAGATTCGCTCCGTGTCCATGGAACTCAGCAAGGAGGGCTTGGACATCAGGACCACTTTACGACACCCGACATCCGTCAGCCAGGCCGACCGCCGTTCGGGTTCGTACATGTAATCTGTCCGCGGTACCAGCTGGAATGTGGCTCGATTGCTCCAGCGAAACAGATTCACAGTCGCCGGGTCGTTTGGCTGAGTCAGTCCGATGATAAGCGGCGTACGTGCTTCGTCGATCAGGATGCTGTCCGCTTCGTCGACCAAAGCAAAATAATGGCCTCGTTGAACCGGTTCCTCAGCGCCCTGCAGAGTCCGAATAAAACGGCGCAGCTGCTGCCCACCGCCATCTTCCTGAGTGGCCCCTTTGCGAAGTCGGTCACGCAGAAAGTCGAAGCCCATTTCCTTGCTGGTGCCGTAAGTGATGTCGGCCGCGTAATTTTTTCGACGTTCATCAGGTTCCATACTTTCGAGGATCGTACCGACGGTCAGGCCGAGCCGTTCATGAACCGGCCCCATTTGTTCGGCGTCACGCTTGGCCAAATAATCATTCACCGTCACGACGTGACAGCCCTGGCCAGAAAGGGCTCGCAGAAAGGAAGTCATCGTGGCTGTCAGCGTCTTGCCTTCGCCGGTCTGCATCTCCGCGATATGGCCTTCGAACATGGCGATGGCGCCCACGATCTGGACCGGAAAATGACGCATTCCAAGACTTCGGCCAGCGGACTCGCGGACAAGCGCAAACGATTCGATCAGAAGATCTTCCATCGAGGTTCCCGCGCGCGCATCCCAGCGGACCTTGCGACCGGCTGTGAGCAGTTCGTGGTCGCTTACATCTTTCAGTGCGTCACTGCGTTTGACAACCTGTTTGGCCATGGCTCGCCAGCGCGACAGGCGAGCCGTTGACGGGATGAAGCCCGATTTGAAGCTGTGGAATAATGTGGCGGCAAATTTCATGTTGAGATCCGACCAGGAAGGCAGCTCGGGCAGAAAACCCGTCGATGCGGCCGTGCGGGGACGTATAGATTTGAAATCGTACGCATTATTCGACGTTTCGCGTAGCCGAATCTCACCCCGGAGCTCGCAACGCGTCCGGTTTTCCGGTCCAAACGGCCGGGAGAACGCAGTTTTTCCACACTTAAAAATGCAGGCAAAAGAAAAGCGGAAGCCAGAGAAAGATGGGCAAATAGCCGTTCGCGGCGGGTCAAATCGCGGCAAGGCACTTCCAGACGGAAAACCTTGAATTATTTGGCGAGCGAAATGGTCCGAGTTGCTCAGTAATCAGAAGCAAAAGAACTCACTCTGAAATCAGCTGTGATTGGTTCGATCGATGAGATTTACACATTCTTCACAGTGGCTTAATAGTTTCTTAATAATTCAGGTCAGAATGTTCATCAGTGGGTGACCAAGTTTCAGGCTGTCGGCGATCGCTCAATTTTTGGTGTAAGAATCGCCGCCTGGATAATCATGGCAGTTAACGTTAACTGCCCCACAAGTTCTGCAAGTCGTTCGCTCGCTGTTGTTCTGATTTGATAAAAAAGAAGGATGGTACACAAGTGAAGAGAAACTTTCGCAACCCAGTTGCTTCCACGCCGGCAAGGCGTGGATTTACCCTGATCGAATTGCTGGTGGTCATTGCCATCATCGCGATTCTGATCGCTCTGTTACTGCCTGCCGTGCAGCAGGCTCGCGAGGCAGCTCGCCGTACGCAGTGCAAGAATAATTTGAAGCAGCTGGGTCTGGCTGTTCATAACTTTGAAAGCACATACAGCAAATTGCCTCATCCAGGTCAGTGTGACAGCACCGGCGGTGCGTCCACTGTTTACATGACTCAGTCCACACCGACTCTGCTGCTTCCGTATGTCGAGCAAGCCAACGCCTATGCGTTGATGGACAGTCAGCTGACACGTGCTCAGATGGTGGCAACTGCCGTCTACGACATGACCACCGTTCATCCGGATGCCATCGGAGCGGTTTATCATGACCCCGCGTTTCCGAACACAGTCCTGGGCGCGAAGACTCAGATCCCTTCCTTCGTCTGTCCAAGCACACCTGTCGCTGCCGGCACACGCTCACCAGACGGCTATGGCGTGTGGGATTACATGTTCATCTCTGTCACCGACGTTGAAGAGGGCGGTACTGGAGCCACCGATCTTCCAGGAACTCGCCCAACAGTGACTGCCCGCCGGACCCAAATGACCCGCCAGGGCGCGCTGTCTTGCGAAAAGAGATGGGGCTTTGGAAGCATCACTGACGGAACTTCCAACACGATTCTGTGTATCGAAGACACCGGACGCGCTCACCCAAACGCCGGTATGTTTGCTTCTCTGTCGACTCGTCCAGCCGTGATCCCCGCAGACACTGTCGCGTGGACGGGTGGAACGACAGGCGGACGACGCATGTACGCCTGGGCTGACCCGGATTCCAGCACCAACGGGCTTTCTGGGCCAAGCAATGCGATTGCTCCAGCCTCACGGCTCATGGGCATCAACAGGTACCGCACTCCAATGGGCGGCCCACCGGAATGCCGTTGGACCCAGAACAACTGCGGTCCTAACGATGAGCCGTTCAGCTGGCACATCGGCGGAGCTCAAGCCGTTCTGGCCGACGGTTCCGTTCGCTTCCTGAGCGAAAACATCGACTGGTTTTTGCTGAAGAATCTGGCCGCTTCTCAGGACGGCAACGTTCTGGGCGACTACTAAAGAATTCGGGCGACCTTGCCTATTCGGCCGGTGTCGAGGAACCTCAGTTCCTTCCGCCGGTTTTTTCGTTGGTGTCTTCATTTCGTGCTTGTACTGAAACTGCATTCGTGAGCTTAACTTGCCCGGCTGCAAAGTTTACTTCAATATTGGAACAGGAATATGTTTGAGTTGAGATCAGGTTTGTTGTTGATTCTTCTCTCTGCGGCCGTGGGGTGTGGAGGCGTGACAGCGACTCCGTTTTCCGAGCCGGTCAGCGTCACAGGCAATGTGCAGATGGCGGGCAAGCCGGCCACGGATATTGCCATTAACTTTCAGCCGACGGGCGATGGACTTCCGGCCGTCGTGCAGGTCAAGGACGGAAAATTTGAAGCTCAGGTGACGCCAGGCAAGTACACTTGGTATGTCTCCAAAGCGTCGTCAAAAACTGGCGAGAAGAGTTTGTCGAAGGTTCCGGCTACTTTTCAGTTGGGCTCGATGGAGCGGCAATTTGAAGTCACCGGCCCCGGCCCACTGGAATTCGTGATCAACTAAGCGCCGAGCGGAAAAAAAGTGTCGCCTTTCGCTCTGCGAAAGTGGCGAATACGCTGCTTTCGCGGAGCTAAAGGCGACTCTAAAGCATCAAAACCAGGAGGGTCCCTCCTGGTTTTGTTCGTTTGATGGGTGAGACAGGCGAGCCAATGCAAACGCCAGCCCACCACGGGCATCCGGTTCAGCGGATCACGCTGGTGAGATGCGGAGGACCTCTATCGGCTCTTTCGGCGGTCTCGGCCCTTATTGATTGCCGCCGATGCCGGCTTGCCAGTGGCTGGACGAAACGACTTTTTGGCGCCCGATTTCTTTGCACCGGACTTCGCTCCGCCCGACTTGCCTGCACCAGACCGAGCTGCTCCAGAGCGTCCCGCGGCCGGTTTTCCGGAAGACGGCTTTTTGCCGGCGGCTCGAGGTTCGAAGTTTCGCGGTTCTGAAGGTCGCGGAGCTGCGGGACGTCGCACGGAAGCCCGGGGAGATTCCTCGCCCGCATCAGGCCGTGGCGATCGTTCGCGGCTGGCGAAATCTTCGAGATCACGCTGTGGTGCCCGATCACGCTGAGGGCCTCGTTCGCGAGCTGGCCCTCGTTCGCGCTGAGGAGCTCGTTCCGCACCACGCTCGTTGCCTCGGAATGCCTCGCGTTTCGGGGCTGCCGGGCGATCAGGGGCCCTCTCGCGGCTCAGTGCACGACCGCCGCTCGGCAATCGTTCCCGACCAGGTCCGCTCGGGCGACGTTCACGGTCCGGAGTTGTTTCGCGGCTCACAGGAGACCTGCGAACTACAACGGCCTCACGACCTGGCGGTCGCTCACGAACTGGAGCTCGATCAGAACCCGGTGCCGATGGATCAACACTCGGTGTTCGATTAACACTCGGTCCTCGATCAACGGCCGGACTTCGCTCGGCTTGTGGAGTTCGTTCTCTGTTCGCACTTCGGTCGTTACCGGGCGTCGCTCCGCGGCGTTTGCCGCGAGTCTGTCCGGAACGGTATCCAAATTTTTCGTTTGGCTTTGAACTACGAGCCGCCGGCTTTTCGCCGTGTTCTGCGAAATGCCGCAGTTCATGAATTTCGAACGGCTGCAATTCGCGGTGACGGCCGGGCGCCAGGTTGCCCAGCTGCAGCGGGCCAAACGCCACACGCTCCAGATTGAGGACTTTGTGCCCGACTCGTGCCATCAGTCGGCGAATTTCACGATTTTTGCCTTCCTGAAGTTCCAGTTCCAGAATCGCGCTCTGGCCTTTGCGCTGATAAATATGGACGCTGCGAAACTTGAAGTACCCTTCGGCAAAGTACATCCCGTCGCGCAGCTGATTCAGAGTGTCCGGCTGCGGAATGCCGGCCACATGGCAGCGGTAACGGCGGATCACTTCAAAACGCGGGTGAGCCAGCTTTTGAGCCAGGTCGCCGTCGTTCGTAATCAGCAGCATTCCTTCGGTGTTTTCGTCCAGACGGCCCACCGTGAACATCCGCTGTTCGCTGACCGGCACAAGGTCCACAGCTCGCGGGCGCCCCATCGGATCGTGGTTGGTACACAGCACGCCCTTGGGCTTGTTCACAAGGAAATAGCGGAAACGTGGCATCCGCAGACGTTCGGAATCCAGACGAATGTCCTGAGTCCGTGGATCAACGCCGCGAGCCGGATCAGTCACAACTTCGGAATTCACCGTGACTCGTCCGGTGCGAATGTATTCTTCGCAATTGCGGCGTGAATCCACACCGGCCATGGCCAGAAACTTCTGCAGACGCATTGTGTCCGCGTCGCCCGTGTCGTCGTTTTCTGTCTCTGCGTCTGGATTCAGGGGCTGAAGAATTCGACCACCTCGCGCTTCCGGGACCTGATCGGGTCTGCGTCCAGGGCGTGCTGGACCGCCGGCGCGGCGAGTCTGAGGACGCCCTTTGGCAGGTCGTGCCGGGCGTCGATTGTTGGATGGTTCCGGTCGTGGGCGAGGTGGCATGGTCACAAATTCCAGATTTCTTAAGGTCTCAGAACGTCGGAAAGTATAACCAACTCTGAATTATAGAAGAATCATTTCCTTGGTTCCGGGGCGTCATTTCGTCCAGTGTCTTCATGAAACCCAATTCCAGGGTTTCCATGATTGCCTTGGCCGTGAGTACACGCCGGTGCAACGAGTGATTGTGGAATTGGAGGACGCAGGAAATCGGCCAGACTCGCCTGTCAACGCCGTCATCGGCAGCAAATCCCAGTTGTTCAGAAAAATTGCCTTTGAAGTTATTGAAAGATACCATTGGATGGTATAGAATGCTCCAACCACCAGTCGATGAACGACACAATAGAGGCGGAGATCACGGATGTACGGTACCTTTCCCAATCCGACGCTTGTTTATCCTGAGCATCGCTTGAAGCCGAACGATTTGATGCATTTCATTGAGGCCTCGCCTTTTACGAAGCGTTGGCTGAGGCTGCAGCTCAGTGATGAGGACCTGATGGCTCTTCAGATACTTCTTTGTATTGAGCCCAAAGGAGGAGATGTCATCAAAGGCACGGGTGGTGTTCGTAAATTGAGATTTTCTCCGCCGAAATGGAATCGTGGCGCCAGAGATTCGTTAAGAATCTGTTATGCCCATTTTGAAGAGTATCACATCATCTTGTTGCTGCTGGCGTACGCCAAAGGAGAGAAGGATGATCTGACGAATGAGGAAAAAGAGGCCATGAAAAAATATTTGGAATCGATCGAAGAGGCACTCGCGAGAGGGTGTTATAATTGACTCGTGAAAGGACTCAGGAGGCTGGGAGGAAACAATTATGAGCACGATAGGCTCTGAAATTTTAGAGGGTTTGAGGGAATTTAATGATGCCCTCGCCAGTGGTTTGTCAGTTTCCGACAAACTGACAGTTCGTAAATTGAAACTGACATTGAAGCCGAAGAAATACGATCCAGAACTCGTTAGAATAACACGCATGTGCCTTGGTGTAAGCCAAGCTGTGTTTGCAGAGTTTCTGGGTGTCTCGGTGAAAACAGTGAGAGCGTGGGAACAGGGAAACAATCCTGTCAATGGTGCTGCAGCCAGACTGATGGATGAGATTAGGGACTCTCCGGAACACTTTCGTGCCCGGCTGTTGAAGCTGGCAGAGAATGTGGAGCCGTAGATAACCCGAACAATCAACGAAAGCCTCAGCGTCAGTCTGGGGCTTTTTTTGTTTGCAGTTTTCTGAATCAGCAGGGCTTGACCGGCCGTTGATAAGCCGTATTCAAACACGTTGTCGACGTAATGTGGTTCTCGATTGCTGAGTGTTCGAGAGGGAGCAGATCGACAATGGCATTCCGGAGTTCGTCCGACGGCACCGGCTATTGCGAAAGTTCGACCTTTTCCCGTTCACCGATAAATGAAGATCGCGGCATGGAATCCAAGGAAAGATTAGGTGAAGAGGAACTGATTACAGATCGGCACGTCCACACCATTGGAAACGTCGGTGGAAAAAAGATCTGAACCGCGAATGAACGTGAATGTAAAAAAAAGGGAAAAAAACCAGTTGTTCTCGTGCGCTGACTTTAAAGCCCGGAACGTTTGAAGCGTCATTCGAAACGACCGCCCGCTGTATCGCTGCAGCGATTCCCGTGAATTAGCGTCCATTCGCGGTCTAAACACCAGTCCGCCTTCGCGCACTTCATTTGTCGTTGAACCCCTTTTCCCAGTTTCGCCGACCGTTAAAAGCGGAAAGGGTTCTCAAAATACTTTTAGGAACGTAGCGACGACAGCGGGTGATTTTGAGGAAACTGCGGTCCGTGCGGGCGTTTTGACTGTTAGACTCTTTGCAGAGGACCCGGAGAACTCGATAAACTCTCAGAAGCTTGACGCGATTGTCTGGGTTACCAGTCGTTCTGGCCGGGAGAAGGGCCTGTTGTTCCAGTTTTACGGTGATTACAGGTCCATTTGTTATCACAAGTGGTTGGATGGTGTTGTCTTGCTGAGGATGGTCTCCATGAAAACGCCCGTCGTCCGAATGTGCCTTGCACTGTCCACGCTGGCATTGTGTTCTACGGTCATTGGCTCCACAGTGATGGCTCAGCCGTCGGGCTTGGGATCAGCAGGTCTGGGATCAGCAGGTCCGTCCGATAGTTCGATAAAAATCGGCAGCACGGCCACCTCCACCGCGGGGACTCCGGCAGAGACTTTTATTGGCGGCAACGCCGCTCAGGCTTTTGTAGGTGGGGCGCGTGAGGCCACCGGGCAGCAATCCACCAGTCGTCAGTTCCAGGCGTTCCAGGACAATCAGACAGCCAGCAGTGCAGAGACTCAGCAGACGGGGACTCCTCGTGAGATTCGCACTGTTCTGGCAATTTCGTTCAATTATCCGACGGCTTCGATGGCCCAGCAAACCGGACGACTGGCCTCCGCCAATTCGCTGTCGCTCGTCCGATTCAGCTCAACACGACCCGAGCTGTCCGGCATTAATGTCAGCCTGACGAGTCAGGGCACAGCGATCCTGACCGGCGCACTGCCCACCGTCGAATCGCGTCGTCTGGCCGCAAATCTGATCAGGCTACAGCCCGGTGTTCGCAAAGTGGAAAACCAGATCGCCGTGGCTCAGTAACGCGAAAGACACGCAGGCCGGATCTCGGTTGCTTCGTCCGAGGTTTTACGCTCCGTACAAATACTAAAAGGCTCGGCATCCTTATGATGTCGAGCCTTTCGTTTTGTGGGCCGAATCACTGTCCGTTCTTTTCAAAACGAAACGTTCTGCACCAGTCGAGGAAACACGACAAGCTGGAGAGCCAATGGTGAGCCGTTTCGCATCACCTGAAGATCCAGTCGTCCTCTGTTGACTTCCCTGTTGACCAGGTTCGGATCTATCGCCGTCTGGCCGTTCACTGCGAGAATCAGGTCGCCGGGAACAAGCCCGGCCAGTTGTGCAGGCGAACCGTTGACAACTGTCTGAACACCGTAAGCCTGCATGTCCGGACATGTGTACACAACCCAGACCGACGTAAAAGGAGAACTGCTCACACTGCACCACCTGCCAGTTACATGGAGTCCAGCAGTCCCAGTAGCTGCTGTTTGTGTTCCAGCAACCGTAATTTGTATGGCAGTGGCTATGGCATGTGCTCACCCACCATGAGAAATGTTGATGCGAGGACAAGTGCTTCGGGGCTGATGCCACAATGTTCTGAATCTGCGGCTGGGCATGATTTGATGGACCATGGTGCTTCAGAATGTGATCGACATTAATCCCAACTGGTTTTAGCTTCGTCCCATTCAGCCCCGGAATCGTATGGCCGATTTTGTTATGCAGATTTGGCGGGAGTGGGGCGTTGAAGTTCGGTCGGCCGCCATGCCCTGGCTGACCATGCCCTGACTGACCATGCCCTGACTGACCGGGGAATTTGATGATCGGCTTGCCCGAGTCCCCATGCGAATCAGCGTGTCCGTTAGAGGCCTGCGGCCACTTGACTCCCTGATTTCCGACATGGAAGCCGCCAAGGCCCTTGCCACTATTCCCGGACCCGCCGTTGTGAGAATGACTGCTGTGATTGCCGCTGTTCTGATGGCCGCTGTTCTGATGGCCATTGTTACCACTGAGGCCTCGAGGACGTGCATTCACCGAACTGGCTGACGGTCCGTTATGACTGCCAACCTGACCTCGGCCTGATCCGCCACCGCCGATTCGCACCTTTGAATCGCCGAAGGTCCGTGAGCTGGTGGCAAGACAAACAGTTGTCAGTACCAGAGCCGTATAGAAAAATGAGCGTTTCATCAGAATTCCCCCCTGTTTTGAAGTGTCAGAGGCTGAACATCTCAGTCTCTGAACGTCTGGAGCGGAGGAACTGGCGAAGTGTTACAGTAGAATCTTCAATGGGGCCGAAACACTGCAAAACACACGTGAAGCAGCAAACTGTTTCTGGATCTTATCGTTCGACATGCGGAGTACTGACGGCGCAGTCGCGATCATCGAACAGGTTCAGATAAAACACCGTGGCATCGCCCGGAACGTCGGCCGTGACACGATGACTGGCTGCGTCAACCGTCGCGGGCAGCGTCTCCCATTCACGGTCCTGCCAGCGACCGGTGCTGCGAGTCCAGCAGAGTTCGGCTTTGGGAATTGGAACTTCCGATTCAAAGCTTGCCCATGCCTGCTGATCTTTAACGCCCGATTCCACGATTCGAGCCAGCGGTTTGCCATGCTTCAAAATGGAGTTGGCAAACACATGAATCTCTTCCGGATCTTCACCCGCTGGCCCATGACCGTGCGGCATGCGGACTCGCAGACACAACGTGGACGCACCTTGAGGCAGCTGAGACGACTTCTTCCAGGAATCCATCGGATAGGCGAAGTCATTGGTTCCGTTGACCCACAGCATCGGCATGCGGGCATTTCCAAGATACTGCGACGGATCCCACTGCTTCAGCCACAAGTCGGCTTTCTCTTTCCCCAGCTTTTCAAAGCTCGGCAGCCATGCGGAGTTCTCGCCCAGGAACCCGCAACCATAAACAGGGACAGCAAATTTGAAGCGATCGTCAACGCCCGCGACGATGCTGGTCAGATATCCGCCCCACGAAATTCCTGTCACACCGATTCGGTCGGCATCGACTTCAGGGTACGATCGAATCAGCGAATGTGCGAGCGCCGCGGCACTGACCGCATGCCACGTCCATTGATCTTCGACGGCATCATCCAGCTGACCAAAACTTGCGTCCCAGCCGGCCGGTCCGCCCAGCTCGTGTCTCTGCCAATTGCCATACGTTCCGACCGGGACGCAGCCGCACAGATCCATGGCAATCGCTGCGTAGCCACGGGCGTTCCAGACTTTGACCCAGCGTTCAAACGCCGTTCCGCCACCGCCGTGGATCAAAACCATCGCTGGAAACTTGCCGTCCACAGCGTCCTTCGCGGCGTCGCCTTCCGGTACGCCATAGTAGGCAAAGACGCGAGTCGGTTTGCCCTTGTATTTCGCGCCTTCAAAAAAGAATGAGCGAACACCTTCGGCACTAATGCCTTCGGCCGGAAACGTTTGCGGAGCCGTCGAGAGCGCCTTGAGATCAAACTGAACGTCCTGAGCTTCCGCGGTGAAGCTACCGAGCATCGACATCCAGACAAGCAAGATCAAACTGAATCGGAAAACAGAACCGATGCTCGACAGTGCAGCGCGAATCATAATTGGCTCCGGTGTGTCACGAGAAAATTTCACGTCGGTTAGACTTCCAGCCTGACATATCTTGCAGAAAACTCACTGGTTGCAGAACAATGACAGGCGGAAGCCTATCCTACTTAAATCAACATTTTCAATAAACGCCTGCGGCTGCTGGGCGAGATTAAAACGTTCGACGAGATGCCCGGCTTTCTTCAGCATGTGGAAATCTGCAGCAAAGCGAGGCAGCACACGATCGACCGTAGGTAATCTCTGACAGAGGAATTAGGGAAATTGTCTCCGTCTGAAACACGTGAAGTCTGAAACGCCGTGATTTTGCGAACGGAGCGAAGTCCCGTTAAGATAACCGCGTCGCCAGCAATCCCGCTACTTTTTTCAAATTTCAAATTTCAAGCGTGAACCCTGGACCCATGCAAATCCCCGAAGTCATCAGTGCTCTTCAAAATTGTCTGCCGTCGATTGTTCGCTGGAGCGGCGCTGTGGCGAAGCGGCTGCGACAGTTCAACATTGCCGTCGACGGAAAATCGTCGGGCAATGCCAACACCGACGCGTTGACTCTGGCCGACCTGTCCGTGCAGGAACTCATTGTGGCCGCGTTGCGCGATGCGGATCCTGTCCTCCGCACATGCCGCGTCGAAGGTGAAGAAACCACAGGCGACATGGAACGATTCTCCTCCGACAGCCGCCTTGCGATTGCCATCGATCCGATCGATGGGACAAAGCAGTATCGAGACAAAACGGGCAACGGATATTCCATCATCGTTCATCTGCACGACGACACCACGCCTCATTATTCGCTGGTCTTCGCGCCCGAGATGGGGCCGACCGGAACGTGGGTTGAGGTGACTCCGGATCGTATTGTCTGCGGGCCGGATGATCCATCGCGAACGGCCCGACAGATTCTGGACAGTCTTCCGAATTTGACTGCGCCTCGAAAGTCTCTCGGTCAGGGAATTTATCTCATTGGTTTTCAGAAACGTGATTTTCAGCGAGCCCGTGAAGTGGATCAGTTATCTGTAAACGGTCGGTTCTTGCAGGGACGCACGTCGGAAGAAATGCAGGGCAGTATTTATCCGTTGATGTCGACGGGCGAATATGCCGGCTCCCTGATTCATTCGCCCAACATTTATGACTTTCCGGTGTCGATGCATATCGCACGCGTCCGCGGTGGCGACGCCGTGTGGGTCCATAATGGCGAACCGGTGCACTATCGCGATCTGTGGATGGACACTCGAGCTGGGATGCTGCGTTACCCGGGCATCGTGGCGTGCAGTGAAGACCGCGCTGTGATCGGGGAGCTCTGTCAGCTTTCTAAGGACTGGAGCCGCGTGCGTTACGAGGACTGATCGCGGGTAAACGGTCATCATTGATGTTTGCCTCGCGGGCGTGAAACATAACGGGAGAAGCGTGCCTTGGATCTTGGTATTTCCGGAAAAGTGGCGGTCGTTACAGGCGGTGCGAGCGGCATTGGGGCGGCAACGGTTCAGATGCTGGCTCAGGAAGGTGTGCTAGTCGCCGTCTGGGATCTGAAGCCGCTGGCCGTTCAGTCCGCTGCTTTGGTGCAGTCGGTGGATGTCGTTGATCTGGCCAGTGTCACGGCCGCGTGGGAGGCGACGGAGCAGCAGCTCGGGCCGGTGGAGATTCTGGTTCATGCGGCCGCAATTGGATCGGGGCATTTCGGGTTTCCGTTCACGCGGGTCCCGGTCTCGGCCTGGGAGCGTGTGTTTCGCGTCAACGTGCTGGGCATGGTCAACGTGGCTCATGTGGCCGCGCCGGCCATGCAGGAACGCCGCCGCGGTTCGATCGTGTTTCTTTCCAGCGTGGCCGGGCAGATGGGATCGCAGACAGACCCGCCCTACAGCGCCAGCAAAGCGGCCAACATAAATTTCGCTCAATGCATGGCGAAGGATTTAGCGCCGTTTGGAATACGAGTCAATTCGGTCTGTCCTGGAATGGTGAAGACACCGCTGAATGAATCCGTTTGGAAATCATGGTTTGATCAGCAACCGCCGGACAAGCGACTCTCATATGATGACTGGGCCGCTGACAAGATCGGGCGGGTCGTCCCGCTGGGGCGTTGGCAGACTCCGGAGGACATTGCCGCCATGATTACCTTCCTGAGCAGTTCGCGCGGTTCGGAAGTCACGGGCCAGACGATCAACGTGGATGGCGGTTGCGTCATGCACTGGTAACCGGATCACCCGCAAGAGCGGGCCGTTGGGAAATCGTTCACGAGCGGGGAGCAAACTCCCCGGAAAAAACCGGACATACGTCGCCTGATTGTCCCTGAACAGCCCGCGAATGTCTGGTTTTTTGATGGATGACGTTTTGGATCGACGGGCTGGAATGCCCATCCTGCCGAATAACGAAAGTCTCCGGGTGACTGGCCGGGGATTTCGTCGCAAGATCAGGGATCTTGCGGCGGTGCTTGTCACAGTCGGAGCGTCCCTGTACGCTGTCCAGTCATAGTGCATTTTCCTCTGCGGTACAGTACTTCAGGAACAAGCTGAGGCCGGCCGAGAGTGATTTCGCAAACAAATCGGTGTTGGCCGCTTGTGTTGGGGTTTTCCTTTGTCGGATCTGGATCGAATTGTCATCACCGGAGTCGGGCTGACCGCACCGAACGGAAACAGCCTGACGGAATATCGCCAGAATCTGCTGGCGGGAACGTCCGGGGTTGTCAACTACCAAACACGGTACATGGGGCCGGTGCTGGCGGGCATCTGCAACTTTGACGAGTTGCGTTATCAGAAGAAGAAAGATCGTCGGCGGGGCACGCGGGCCGGTTCAATCGCCGTTTATTGCGCGAACGAAGCCGTGAAGGATTCGGGGCTGGACTGGCCGAATACTCCACGCGATCGCGTCGGGGTTTACATCGGCATCACCGAACATGGGAACGTCGAAACCGAAAACGAGATCTACGAGATCTCAAAGTTTCAATACGACACCAAGGTCTGGTCTCACCACCATAATCCGCGAACTGTGGCCAACAACGCGGCCGGTGAAGTGACGCTCAATATGGGGATCACAGGGCCTCATTTGACTCTCGGAGCTGCCTGTGCTGCGGGGAATGCAGGTTTCATTCAGGCGGTGCAGATGCTGCGACTGAAGGAAGTGGACCTGGCCATTGCCGGCGGTGTGTCAGAGAGTATTCATACGTTTGGGATTTTCGCCAGCTTTGCGGCTCAGGGGGCCCTGGCGACTCATGAGGATCCGACAAAAGCCTGTCGCCCGTTTGACGTCAATCGCAACGGAATTGTGGTCGCAGAAGGCGGCGGCCTTTGTACGCTGGAACGTCTGCCGGACGCACTGGCTCGCGGGGCAAAGATTTACGCGGAAGTCATCGGATACGCCATGAATTCCGACGCCAAGGACTTTGTTTTACCGGATTCCACGCGCCAGGCAGAATGCATAGACCTGGCTTTGAAGAGAGCCAGGATCAACGCCGACGATGTGGACATTGTCAGCAGCCACGCGACCGCCACTGAGCAGGGTGATATTGAAGAAGCCAGTGCTCTGCGACGGGTGTTTGGCAACACAAAAAAAACGTACATCAACAATACAAAAAGTTTCATTGGCCATGCGATGGGCGCGGCCGGTGCACTGGAGTTGCTGGGAAATCTACCGTCATTTGACGATGGCATAGCCCACGCTACAATTAACCTTGATGATTTGGATCCTCGTTGCGCACTTCCAAATTTGGTGGTCAATCAACCGCTCGAAATCGGGCGAGTTGACTGTATCCTGAATAATTCGTTTGGAATGCTGGGAATCAATTCGGTAGTCATCATTCGCAAGTTTCAGGGATAGTTTGAGAGGGTGGATTAATGACGTCTGATCAGATCCGGCAGGTGATTCTGGACATTCTGGAGCGAATTGCTCCAGACGAGGATCTCACCGATCTCAATGACGCGCGACCGTTCCGTGAACAGATGGAACTGGACAGCATGGACTTCCTCGACATCGTGATGGAATTGCGAAAGATGTATCGGATTCAAATTCCTGAAGAGGACTATCCGAACCTGAACACCATGGCTGGAACCGTCAGCTATCTGCTGCCGAGACTCAAGGACGTGGCGGTCAACGCCTGACGGTTGTGCGGAAATCAGAGTCGCTTACTTCTACCCCGGAGAATTTTCTCCGGGGTCTTTGCAATTCAGTGGGCCCGTTTTTGACTTGCTCCCAAGGGGTTGATGGCTGTGCGTTATGACACCGTGATTATCGGTGCCGGGATGTCCGGTCTGTCAGCTGGAGTTCGTCTGGCCTACTACGAGAAGAACGTCTGCATTCTCGAGCGTCACACCACAATCGGCGGCCTGAATTCTTTTTACCGGCTGCGAAAACGCAACTACGACGTCGGTCTTCACGCCGTAACAAATTACGCGGAACCTGGCACAAAGCAAGGTCCGCTCAGCAAGCTTCTGCGTCAGCTGCGGCTGAAATGGGAAGACTTCGACCTGCGGCCTCAACTGCAGTCGTCCATCGTGTTCCCCGGCGCGACTTTGCAGTTCACTAATCAGTTCAATTTCTTCGTGGAGCAGATTGCCGCGGTGTTTCCGTTCCAGATTGATGGCTTCCGCCGCCTGGTGACTCGCATTGCCGAACACGATGCCCTGGATCTGGACCGTCAAAGCGTCTCCGCAAGAAAAGTGGTCTCAGAATACATCGGCGATCCGCTGCTGGTCGATATGCTTTTCTGCCCGCTGATGTTTTACGGAAGCGCGACTCCGCATGACATGGACTTCAGTCAGTTCGTGATTATGTTCAAGAGCATTTTTCAGGAAGGGTTCGGCCGCCCGTTCGACGGGATCCGGGTGATCCTGAAGAAACTGGTGAAGCACTTTAAATCGCTGGGCGGCCATCTGAAGCTTCGTGCCGGAGTCCGCGAGATTCGGCAGTCAAACGGGCGCGCGACATCGGTGCTGCTGGACGATGGCACGGAGATCGAAGCCGACAACATTCTGTCTTCAGCCGGAGCCGCGGAGACGATGCGAATGATCGATCCCAATGCGCCGCAGGTAAAAGCGGAGCCCGGTGATATCTCCTTTGTGGAATCCATCAGCATCCTTGATTGTGAACCGGCGGCGCTTGGACATCGTGACACCATCGTGTTCTATAGCAACACGAAGGACCTGCATTACGAACGACCAAACGTGCCGGTCGATATTCGTAGCGGGATCATCTGTTCACCGAATAACTTTGATTATTCGCAGCCTCTGAAAGACGGCCGGATGCGGATCACGGCCCTCGCGGATCCGCATTATTGGATGAATATTCCGGATGATGAATATGTGGCGGCCAAGGATCACTGGAACAACGAAATCCTGAAGAGCGCGATTCAGCACATCCCCGATTTCCGGTCGCATGTGATCGATACCGACGTTTTTACACCGCGAACAATCCGACGGTTCACCGGCCATCTGAATGGTTGTGTGTATGGGGCTCCTGAAAAGTTCGTCAACGGCCAGACCCAGCTGAACAATCTGTATCTCTGTGGTACGGATCAGGGTTTTCTGGGTATCGTCGGGGCCATGCTCAGCGGAATCACCATCGCTAACCGCTACCTGCTGAAGTAAGGCCGGGCTTGCCGAATTCGCCCGAGGCCGACCGTGTCCGGATTTCCGCAAAACCTGGGCGAAGTGCGGCATCAGAGATGCAGCAGGATTATTTGCGTCTTCCCTCGGGCTATGGTTTTTCTGGACAAATCGGCAATGTCACACTATCAGCATCTTCATCTGGTTACGGAACTCTATAACGCGATGCACGGCTACCACGCAGATTCCAGCATCACGACGCTCGAAAACGGATTTCAACTGGACTTTCTCGACAGCGCTCAGCAGCGAGTCTGTTCCGTGTCCTACGATGATCAGCGACCGTTCACGATTGAACTGATTGGAACAGCGTCGAGTGATTTGCAGACGCTGCTGGAAAACGTATCCGAAAAATGGAGTGCAACGCTCAAAAGTATTTCTGAAGAAATCTGATCCCAGGGACGAGTTCGGGGGCGTTTGGGAAAAGCCGCGACATCATGATTGCCCTGGGGCGGATTAAAGAATGACAGCTTTTTGAGCACGGTATGTCTGCCGAGATCACTCGTCCAGACGGTTGCTGTCGTGGGCTTTTCCGGCGTGGATGCGATCCGATGTCCGGCTGCTGTTTCCGGCGCGTTCCATGCTGGCTTTCGGTTCCGCGGTCACATCCTGCTGATGCCGGGGCGGCTGTGGCAAGTGCATGGTGAGGTCTGCACAAACCGGCAGATGATCGGACACAAGTCGGGCGACGTGAGACTTTAACACGGACACGCATTGCACAGAAAAATGATGGTTGACAAGAATGTGATCGATCTGGCGGAGCGGCAACATCGAAGCGAATGTCGGCTGCGGCTTGTGGTCGTCCGCCATCAACTGGACACACTGCAGACGGCGATGCAGCCGCCGGATGACGTCTGACTTCGGCCCGGCGTTGAGATCACCGCACAGAATCACGGGCTCAGAATCCGCAATCGAATCCAGCCAGTGTGGCCCAAGCAGCTGATCGACCTGCTGCAGGCGTTCTTTTGCACGAAGGCCGAGATGCGTGTTGATAATATGGACTGGCCCAATGTCCGTTTTGAGAGTGATCCAGATGGCGCCCCGAGCTTCGCTCTTCGACCGCGCGGGCTCTCGGCTGAACGTTCCTTCGTAAACAGGAATAATGGGAAAGCGACTGAGCACTGACAGCCCGTAGCGTTCTTCCCCGGCGACCAGAACCGGGAAGAAGCGATAATACATGCCCAGACGTGCGGCAATCATCTGCGTCTGATTTTCCTTTCCGGTGCGTTCGCGATTCTCATCCATTTCCTGCAGAGCGATCACATCCGCTCCGCATTCTGCGATGACCTGCGCGACTCGATTTGGCCGACACCGGCCGTCCATGCCGACACATCGGTGAGCGTTGTAGGTCATGACTCGCAGCCGCAATACCGACCCGGCATCTTCAGTATGGTCCCCTTCAGACAGTGGGCCGCCACCTTCAGTCACGTCGTCCGCGCGAGCAACGGACAGCTGAAGCGTGTTCGCCGACGATTGATCATTCGCGTGGCAGCGCGATGGATCAAGAAAGTGCAACGCGGCCTGATGCAGGTCAACGCCTCGGATATACATTTCCCCGTTCGCAGCTGTTCTCTGCCGCGCGGGAACATTGTTTGGCAGGAGAGCAAAGCCGCGAGTCTCCCGGAAACCGATACTGCCGTGAGACCCATTTTCCTGGACGAACGTTAAAGGCTGCAGATCAGGATCCCAGCCGCTGAGAATCAGGTCGCCCGAATCTTTGTGCTGACACAACGCGATCAAGTCTTCCTTCAGTTCGATCATGAAACGCTGCTCGGTGCCGCAAATAGCCGAACAGTCCTCCGGCAGATTCCACAACCCGCGCCGGTTCCGTCCCCGCACTTCGCCCGTTTGAAGTCGGTATAAAACGAGCGGCACGTTTTCACGTGTCACCAGACGCGCCGCGCAGTCCGCTTTTGCTTCATCCGTGACGGGGACTGGAAAGTACACATGACCCAGCGGTCCCAGAGCCGTCACAATCACGTTCTTAACCAACTCCTCTGCCGTAATCGAAATCTGTGGTTGTGCCCCACGCGACTTTCGCAGAAGGCGACTCATCCATCGTTCGGTATGTCGGCCGCGCTGCACGGCCGTGTCGATGCTGGTTACCATTCGATCGGCCAATGGCCCGCACTTCAAGGCATCGGTGACTGCCTGCTGAATGGATTTGCCGTACTCGAATTCATAAATCCGGACGGCCTCTTGCCCATGGTCTGAGAACACGATCAGTTCATAATCACGAGCTTCCTCGCGGTGCGCACTCTTGAAAATGTCCTTGATAACCGAATCAATACTTTTAAGTCCCCATCGCGCCACCGCGCTGGTGGGGCCGCGGCGATGCGATTGTTCGTCATAGCCCAGCAAATTGGCGTAAATGATGGGCGTGCCGCTGCTGATCGAGAGTTTGACCACAATCCGCACCCACTCCCGCAACACGATCGCAACCAGCACGCGCATCGGGACAAATTTGATTTCCTTCTGCCAGTCGCGTTGAACAAGCCCGCTTACCATATCCCAGCCAGCGATAAGCAGTTCCACGCTCGCCATCGCGGCGATTCGCATCAGAGTGAACGAATAAAGAAAGGCTGTCAGTATCAGACGCAGCGGCTTAATTGTTTGTAACATCACCCGAAGCGAACGAGTTTCCGCGCAGCACTGAGCCTCCTCGGACCCGCCCGAATAGATGTTCGAATAGCTGGCTCCGCCTTTTAGAAGTGGCTCACCGTGGCTCAATAATTCACTGGCAATCGTCCGCGCGGCTTCGCCTTCAAACATGCGAAACACCTGGCCGGAAGAGCGATGTAAAAACTGAAACGCAGGCACGGCTGTCTTAACGCCGTACATCACTTCCGCCTGGACCGCCGGTGTGGAAGACGGCAGGCCGGAGTAGAAGCTCATGCGACGAAAATAGCCCTGATGAATCAGCCTGCGAAGAAAAGGCAGCCGACGTCGTGTCAATGCTTCCTCAAACTGTTCGCGCGACAGTCCATCCAGCTGCAGGATGATTAAACCGGCTTCAGCGAAAGCAGGCTGTTGCTTCTCCCGGCCCAGCCATCGCCGCAAAATGTTCGTGCGACTGAATATCGTGCGAAGTCGGCGTTTGAGTTTCCCGGGCTGCGTTAACATGGTTGTGTCCGAGTCAAAGGTATTCGGAGCTGTATTCGCTGCCCGTCGAAAATTTTCGGGCAAACGATTTACAGCCAGACGATTCATCAGGTCAGAACTGCCCGAGTGGCTTCTGTTTCTGTCACCGCGGCTGACAGCGCCGCCGCTTTTTCGACAATCAATTTCCACTCGGCTTCCAGTCGTCCCTGAAAATGATCCCAGGAACCTGCCGTCCGTGGCATTTCACTTTGGAAGTCCTCAATCAGTTGTCTGTACAAGGCTTCCAATCGATCGGCGCAGCACGGCAGACCGTACGGCTGGACCGAAGAACGTGCCGATTCGCCGATGTTGCGAAGACGGATTCTGTCTTCTGTCAGATGGGCCACGGCCTCGGCGAACACGCTGGGTAGTGCATCGGAAGGCAGCAATAAACCGTTGTCCGGGCCCATGACTTCTCGGACGCCAGGCCCGTCGAGCGCAATCACCGGGTTACCGGCGGCCATGGCTTCGGCGACGACCATGCCCTGTGTCTCGGACTGTGAAGAAAAGGCAAACACGTCCATCGCGGCGTAGGCGTCTGCCAGATCCTGGCCGCATTGTCGGCCGGTGAAAATAATTTGCGACGGCTCAGCGAAT
>Ga0209284_10001410_pt1 | contig 37098 bp, 43 predicted proteins | sample FRY03_FD_187211 | JGI IMG/M metagenome (GOLD analysis project Ga0209284, IMG submission 187211) | Freshwater microbial communities from Lake Fryxell liftoff mats and glacier meltwater in Antarctica - FRY-03 (SPAdes) (version 2) | ecosystem: Environmental > Aquatic > Freshwater > Ice > Glacier... | reverse complement strand
TGGTCTATATCTATTTTAGTTAATGGTATTTGCATTCTAGTATCAAACATATGCCAAACTTCTCCAGCATCAGATGGATCTATACCATCTCCAACAACCATTGCAACTTTAGGTAACGTTAAGTTAACAAAGTTTGGACTTCCTAAATTAATACCATCTGTTAATCCTGTTTCAACACCAGTAATATCTACAGCATATTCGTTTGTCGCTTTTTCTAAAAAATTATAAATATCTGTTGCAGACATTTTTTGGTTTTGAGAAGGGATTAACAAACTACCATAAGAAAAAGTTTTTCCTTTATGGATAAATGGTTTTTTAGCTACCGAAACTCTTAGGCCTTTGGCTAATAATTGATAAAGTAGTTTATGTACTTTAAAATCGTTTAATTCTAATACATAAGCAACATCGCTTTTAGCAGAAATACTTCCTTTTTTTAATACAGGTTTTAAATCTGAACCAGCTTGATTTAAAGAAGCTAAACTCTCAAAGTTTAAGTTAAATGCTAAATCTAAACTCCAAGCAGAAATATCATAAAACAAACTGTCTTTAAACTGTGTTCTTTTATCAAACATAGCTTCTATAAGTTTAATATTTTTTTGATCTGTAGGAATTATAAAACTATAATCTTTATTGAATTTTTTATTTTTAATAGTCATATCTTCTTTTAAAGACTGAAATTTAACTTTGTGTTGTTCTAAAATAGTGGCTAATTCATTTAATCTAGTAGCATCATTTTCGCTACCAATAACATATCCTTTAATTTTACTTGATTTACTATCTAATCTTGCCTTATTAAAAAATTCGTATTGATAGTTAATAAGGTCTTTTCTCATTTCGTAAGCGGCCTGAACAGTAGAAATACTAGTTAAAAACTGATTTTTTATTGTAAAAGGAAAAGTTAATATTCCGTTTACACTTTGTTGAGCATGACCTCTAGAACTTGCTTGTTCAAATAAAATACCAACAGAACCATTTACATCTGGATAAGTAGAGCCTTTACCATAATAAAAATCATCAAAACTCTCTTCCGTATAATATAAGCTACCTACTTTATCTAAAGATTTAGCATGATATTTTGCGATTGATTTTGTTAATTGTTGGTTTATAATTGGTGTTAAAGGGTGAGTTCTACTTGGAACTCCTGGTTGAAAAAAGTAAGATGAATTAGTGCCCATTTCATGAAAATCACCTAATACATTTGGCATCCATGCTTGAAAAGATTTAATTCTAGCTTGACTTTCAGGATGTTGTAATGGTAACCAATCTCTATTTAAGTCAAACCAATAATGATTAAATCTTCCGCCAGGCCAAACCTCATTAAACTCTCTATCGTTAGAATCTGTTATAAGATTTCTACTTCTATTGCTGTTTACCCAAGTAGAAAATCTATGAAAACCATCAGGATTTAAACACGGGTCTAAAAGTATAATTGTGTTTTCAAGTAATTCATCTATTTCTTTACCTTGTGCTGCAGCTAAATAATACGCCATAGCAATTCCAGCTCCAGTTCCACTAGGTTCGTTACCATGAATAGAATATCCTAAATAAACCACAACAGGTAATTTTTCTAATTCGTCTTTTGACAAGTTAGATTCTGTTATTGCTAAATGCTTACGCTGAATCTCTTCTATATTAGCAATATTTTTAGGGCTAGAAATGGTTAATAACTGTAATGGCCTGTTTTCATGTGTATAACCTGTAGTTTTAATTTGAACTCTATTAGACGAATTTGCCATAGTGTTCATAAATAAAACAACTTCACTATAATTTGCATGCCATTCTCCAAGTTCAAAATTAAAGACACTTTTAGGAGTGGGAATGTCTTTATTATAAGTAACATCTTTGGGTAAAAAGTAATCTAATGTTGTTTTTTCTTGTGCAGTTACAGCAACAACAAACAACAAAAACAAGTAATGTAAATGTTTCATAATGAGCAATTTTGTTAATTACTGTTGATGTAAATTTACATCAACAAATAAATTTAAGTTAGTTTAACAAAAATAAGTAGAATTATTGAAGTTAAAAAACCAGAATTGTCTATTAGTATTTAATTATAATAATTTTAACATATAAGCTTTATTTTGTTGTAATAGGTAGAGCAAATTATTATTTGTAATTTTGCACCTTAATATTAAAGTTTAATAAAATGCAAGACGGAATTTACGCAAAATTCAATACAGCTAAAGGATCTATTTTAGCAAAATTAACTCACGATAAAACACCTGGAACTGTTGGAAATTTTGTGGGTTTAGCAGAAGGCAACCTAGAAAATAATATAAAATCAATGGGTAAACCATATTACGATGGGTTAAAATTTCATAGAGTTATAGAAAATTTTATGGTGCAATGTGGTTGTCCACAAGGAGTTGGTTCTGGTGGTCCTGGTTATCAGTTTGACGATGAGTTTCATCCAGAATTAAAACATTTTGGTCCTGGAGTTCTTTCTATGGCAAACTCTGGTCCTGGTACTAACGGCTCTCAGTTTTTTATTACTCACGTAGAAACAGCTTGGTTAGATAATAAACACACTGTTTTTGGATTTGTAGTAGAAGGTCAAGATGTTGTAGACGCTGTTAAACAAGGGGATTTAATTAATAGCTTAGAGATTGTTAGAGTAGGAGATGAGGCTCAAAAATGGAATGCAATTGAAGCTTTTAGAACTTTTGAAGGTTCTCGTGAAAAAAAAATTGAAGATCAAAAAAAAGGAGCTGAAGATGCCTTAGAAAAATTAGCTGCTGGATTTGAAAAAACAGAAAGTGGTTTACGTTATAAAATGATTCAAAAAGGTAACGGCAAACAAGCAGAAAAAGGTAAAAATGTTTCTGTACATTATTCTGGTTCTCTAGAAAATGGTGAAGTTTTTGACTCATCATACAAAAGAAAACAGCCAATAGATTTTAAATTAGGAGTTGGCAATGTTATTGAAGGTTGGGATGAAGGGATTGCTTTATTACAAGTTGGAGATAAAGCCCGTTTTGTTATTCCTTCTTATTTAGGATATGGTTCTAGTGGTGCTGGAGGTGTTATTCCGCCAGATGCTACTTTAATTTTTGATGTAGAATTAATGGATGTTAAGTAGCATTCTAGTTAAATATATTTTAAGAGCACTCAATATTGAGTGCTTTTTTTATAGTATTGCATTATTATTTTAATGTTAATGAGATATTTATTTTTACTTTTCATTATTTTTTTTAGCAATGCTTCTGCACAAATTATTAATGCACAACATTGTGGATACGATTTTACTTCTTACTTTGTAGTTAATGTACACGAAAACGGAAAATTAGAAAATATAAAAAGCCTAAAGATATCTGTTGTAGATACTTTTGGTCAAGATGTAATAAATAAAAATAATAGCTATAGTTGGATAGATAAAAACAAACCTTTAATTTTTACTCCTAACTTTAAAATAGATAAAAATGGTAACAAAGCAGAACAAAATTTAGACGAATACAAATGGTTTTTTCCGTTTGCTAAAGACTACTACTTATTATCTATTGTAAACACTTTTTCTACTGATGGTTTTTATGTAAAAATTCAAGATGTAGACGGAATAGAAAATGGTGGCGATTTTGAAACTCAAATTCTACCATTATATCCATTTAACATGTATGTTCTTTGCTCTTCTGAAAACGAAAGACAAGCTCAACAATTTGGCTCAAGAACCAATAAACCTATAGAGATTATTTTAGAGAAGAGAAACTAACAACTACTCTTTCCATTTAATATTACAACCCATGCTTGGTTTTTGTATATCATTATAATTTCTGTTGTAAATTAAACTATCTATTGCGTTTCTTAAATCGCTTCCGCTTAACGAAATGCCATTATTTGGTCTAGAATCATCTAATTGCCCTCTGTAAACTAATTTATCTAAACTATCAAATAAATAAAAATCTGGAGTACATGCTGCATCATAAGATTTGGCAACATCTTGAGTTTCATCATATAAATACGGAAAATCGAATTTATTTACAAAAGCAAACTCGGTCATTTTATCTGGACCATCTTGCGGAAAGTTTACTACATCATTACTAGAAATTGCTATAATTCCAAGTCCTTGAACTCTATAATCGTTTGCAACTTTAATTATTTCGTCTAAAACATGAATAACAAATGGGCAATGGTTACATATAAACATAACCAAAGTGCCTTTTTTACCTTTTACATCGTTAAAAGTTAAAGTACTATTTGAGTTTGTGTCTTTCAAATAAAATTTTGGAGCTATGGTTCCTAATGAAAGCATATTAGATTCTGTTTTTGCCATTTTTATGTATTTATGTTTAAAGTTAAGAAAAAGACTAGTTATATTAAAGTATTATGATATAATTTTTTTTATATTTATAAATAAATATATTATTATGATTACTTGGAGCGATTTTGAAAAAGTAGAAATGCGTGTTGGAACAATAGTTGATGTTAACGATTTTCCGGAAGCTAGAAAACCAGCTTTTAAATTAACTATAGATTTTGGGGAAGCTATTGGAGTTTTAAAATCTTCTGCTCAAATTACAACAAAATACAAAAAAGAAGACTTACTTAACAAACAAATTATTGCGGTTGTTAATTTTCCTAAAAAACAAATAGGTGCTTTTATGAGCGAATGCTTGGTTTTAGGTTCTGTAGATAATACTAGCGATGTTGTTTTGTTATCATCTGATATGAAAGTAGAAAACGGTTTACGAATAGCATAAAAAAATTCAACAATTGTGGTTTTTTTTTAAATATCTTCAAAATTTATATCTGTAAAACTTTCTGTAGATCTACTTTCAGGTTCATCAAAATTATTTTCTTTTTTAAAATCTTTTTGATGTCTTTCAGATATAACTTCTTCACCTTTATGGTCTATAATAAAAGAAGTCATTTCGGTTAATATTTCTCCAAATGCTTCAAAATCTTCTTTATATAAATATATTTTATGCTTTTTAAAGTGATATGATCCATCTGCTTCGGTAAATTTTTTACTTTCTGTAATAGTAACATAATAATCGTCGGCCTTTGTTGCTCTAACATCAAAAAAGTAAGTTCTTCTTCCTGCTCTTAATACTTTAGAAAAAATTTCATCTTTCTCTAACATTTCTTTTTCAGCCATATTCTGTTTTCAATTAAATTGTAGTATTCAAAAATCTAAAAAAAAAATAGATAAAACAAATAATTATAACATTTCTTTTTCCGAGAGCTGTTTAAAGTATAATTCTTTATAATAACCATCTGTGTTTATTAATTGATTGTGAGAACCTTGTTGAATTATTTTACCATCTTCTAGAATAATAATATTGTCTGCATTTTTTGCAGATGATACTCTATGGCTAACTATAATAGTTGTTTTGTTTTTACAAATCTTAAATAAGTTATTCAATATTGCTTCTTCTGTTTCTGTATCAACTGCAGAAAGGCAATCATCAAACAATAAAATCGCGGGATTTTTAATAATTGCCCTTGCAATAGAGACACGTTGTTTTTGTCCGCCAGATAAAGTAATTCCTCTTTCGCCTAAAACAGTTTCGTATTTATTTTTAAAGTTAATTATGTTATCGTGAACTACTGCATTTTTTGCTGCTTCATGTATCTCTTCTTGGGTTGCATCTTCTTTACCAAATTTTATGTTGTTGCTAATGCTATCAGAAAACAAAAAGGCATCTTGCGGTACAACACCAATATTATTTCTTAAATCGGTTAGATTTACTTGATTTAGATTGATATTATCCATTGTAATGGTTCCTTTATCTATGTCGTATAATCTAGAAATTAAAGATATTATGGTAGATTTTCCAGAGCCTGTTTTACCTAATATTGCTAAAGTCTCGCCTTTGTTTACATTAAATGTTACATTTTTTAAAGCCGTAATATTAGTGTCATCATAAGTAAAAGTTACATTATCAAACTTAATAGAGCCTTTTATTTCTGAAGATTCTGGATTGTTATTTTTTATTTGAGGGTCTATTTTTAAAAACTCATTTATTCTTTTTTGAGAGGCTTCTGCTTCTTGTACTAAAGAAGAAACCCAACCTAAAGAAGCAACAGGCCATGTTAGCATATTTACATATAAAATAAACTCTGCTATTGTACCAATACTAGTAATTGTACCTTTTATATACATAGATCCACCAACATATATAACCACCAAATTACTTAACCCTATTAAAAGTATCATTAACGGACCAAAAAAGGCTTGCAAAAAAGATAAATTCATGTTTTTATCTCTGCTTTCTGTAGATAAATCTTTAAAATCTTTTTGATATTGATTTTCTAATGCATATGATTTTATAACCCTTATTCCAGAAAATTTTTCTTGAGTAAAACTCGATAAATTAGATAAGTTTTCCTGAAATATAGTACTGCATTTATTTATTTCTTTACTTAATTTAAATATGCAATAAGACAATAATGGCAAAGGTAATAAAGTATAAAACGTTAGTATTGGCGATACATTATACATATATATAATTACAATTGTAAATCTAATAATTATGTTAATTGTATACATAACTGCAGGACCAACATACATTCTAACTTTACCAACGTCTTCAGAAATTCGATTCATTAAATCTCCAGTTTTATTTTGCTTGTAAAAACTTTGAGATAACATTTCATATTGTTTAAAAACTTCATTTTTTAAATCAAACTCTATATGTCTTGACATGACAATTAGGGTTTGCCTCATTAAAAAAGTTAAAAATCCAGCAATTAAAGTTGCCAGTATAATTAAACCAAGACTTTGCAATAATTCTGACTGAACATCTGCAATAGGCTGCGATTTTGTTTTAACATATTCTTCTATAATCTTTAATGATTTACTAATAAGTTTTGGAGTAAATAAAGAAAATATTTGTGCGATAATTGTAATAACGATTCCGAGTAGAAAATGGAATTTATATTTCTTGAAATATTTGTTTAAATATTGTAGTTCTTTCATATTAAATTATAGTTCTGTGCAAAAAAATCAATAAAATTGTTAAATATGTGACGATTGTGCTATTTTGGGATTTATAGTTTTAAGTAGATTTTATTAACATATTGCTAAAATAATGCAAATAGATTGCAGTATATTAATTTTAATTCTACTTTTGCCATACTCTATTGAGAAAAACGTAAATTAAACCCAAATAAGTTTAAAATGACAGCAGAAGTAGTAACTCCAAAAGAACTTCAAAAAATTGATCCAGTTTTTGGTCAATTATCATTTGATAATCACGAACAAATTGTTTTTTGCAACGACAAAGATACTGGATTAAAAGCAATTATTGGCATACATAATAGAGTTTTAGGTCCAGCTTTAGGCGGAACTAGAATGTGGAATTATACTAACGAATGGGAAGCTTTAAACGATGTTTTAAGATTGTCAAGAGGCATGACTTTTAAATCTGCTGTTGCAGGTTTAGATTTAGGTGGAGGAAAAGCTGTTATTATTGGCGATGCTAAAACTCAAAAAACACCTGAATTAATGCGTAAATTTGGTGAATTTGTTCATTCTTTAAGCGGAAAATATATAACCGCAGAAGATGTTGGAATGACGACAGAAGATATGGATATTGTTAGCGAAGTTACACCATACGTTTCTGGAATTTCTGAGTCTAGAGGTGGTTCTGGAAATCCATCTCCTGTAACTGCTTACGGTGTTTACATGGGAATGAAAGCTGCGGCTAAATTTAAATATGGCTCTGATTCTTTAGCCGGTAAAAAAGTTTTAGTACAAGGTATAGGTCATGTTGGAGAAACATTAGTAGATTATTTAGTTAAAGAAGGTGCAATTGTAATTATTTCAGATATAAATAAAGAAAGATTAAACCATGTTGGCAACCAATATGGAGTAAAAATACACAATGGAGACGATGTTTATGCTGCAGATGTAGATATTTATGCTCCTTGTGCTTTAGGTGCTACTATTAATGATGATACTGTATATAAAATAAAAGCTACTATTATTGCTGGAGCTGCAAACAATCAATTAGCAAACGAAAATATTCATGGAAAAATTTTGCAAGATAGAGGTATATTATATGCACCAGATTTTTTAATTAATGCAGGTGGAATTATAAATGTTTATGCAGAAATTGCTAAGTATGATATGGCGGAATCTATGAGAAGAACACAAAATATCTACAATACAACTCTTGAAATTTTAAACTATTCTGTTAAACATAACATAACAACACACAATGCCGCATTGTTAGTTGCTAAAAATAGAATTGATGCTAAAATAAAAGAAAATCAAAAATAATTTTTTTACAATATAATATTCTTATTTTTGCAACGCTTTTTACAAGCGTTGCTAATTTTTTAAAAGTTCTTACAAGTGTTAAATAGAAGACATATTCGAGTTAAAGTATTGCAAACAATTTATGCAATGCATCAAAGTGGTTCTGATGATTTGGTTAAAGAAGAAAATTTTCTTGTTGATAGCATGGAGTTTGTACAAGATTTATACTTAATTTTAATAACTACTTTATCTGAAATTAGAAAAAAAGAAAATGAGTTTTTAGAAAAATCATCTAAAAAACATTTAGCTACTGCTGCAGAAAAAAAACCTAATTTAAAATTTGTAAACAATAAAGTTCTTTTACAACTTTCTAACAACGAGTCGATAAAAGTAGCATTAGATAAAAGAAAAGTTAACAATTGGGATTTAAACGACGATTATATTTTAATTTTATTAGAAGAAATTAAAAGAAACGAAATTTATACTAATTATATTTCTTCTGACGAAAATTCTTTTGTAGAAGATGCAAAATTTGTTTTAGATATCTTTACAGAAGTTATTGCTCCAAACGAAAAATTATACGAATATCTTGAAGATTCTAGAATTACATGGATTGATGATATTCCGGTAGTAAATACAGCAATTCAAAAACAATTAAAGTCTTTAAAAGAATCTAATATTCATTTGTTTGAAGTGCCAGGTTTATATAAAGATATAGAGGATAAAGATTTTGGCAAAGAATTATTTAGAAAAACAGTTTTAAACGAAACAGAATTAGCAAAAGAATATATAGATAGAACACCTAATTGGGATCCAGATAGAATATCAGAAATTGACACAATAATGCTTAAAATGGCAATTTGTGAGTTTTTAAAATTTCCTTCTATACCAATTAAAGTTACTATTAACGAATATTTAGAAATTGCAAAAGAATATGCTACTCCAAAAAGTAGTATTTTTATAAACGGAATATTAGACAATCTTGTAAAAGATTTGCAAACATTAAATAAAATTAAAAAAACAGGTAGAGGTTTATTATAACTAATTAAATTAATCATGATTAAGAATTCAATTTTAGCAATTGCTATTTTAGCATTAACAGTTTCATGCAAGAAAGAAGATGCTCTTTCTAAAGTAGATCCAAACAGTACAGACATTCAAGCTACAGGTTATATTGATGCTGCTCAAGCTCCTGCTTTAACAACAGCTCCATCGGTAGAAACTGTTAATACAGTTCCGGCAAATGGTAAATATGCGGTAATGACTTTTACTAAAAAAGAACATGATTTTGGAGGTATAAACGAAGGAGATAAAGTAGAAACTACATTTACATTTAAAAATACTGGAGAAGCAGATTTGATTATATCAAATGCCGCAGGGTCTTGTGGTTGTACTGTTCCAGAATATCCTAAAACACCAATTAAACCAGGTAAATCAGCCTCTATGAAAGTTTCTTTTGATAGTACAGGAAAACCAGGAATGCAACAAAAATCGATTACAATAACGGCAAATACTGCCACAGGAACAGATGTTTTAACTATTAAAGCAAACGTTACTCCTAAAGCAAAATAAATAATTAACTAAATAAAAATAAATTTAAAAATGGAAAATATTCAATCATTATTACCTTTTCTTTTAATGTTCGTGGTAATTTATTTCTTTATGATTAGACCACAACAAAAAAGAGCAAAACAAGAAAAAGAATTCGAAGCTGCGTTAAAAGTTGGCGATAAAATTATTACTAAAAGTGGTATTCACGGTAAAGTTGCAGAACTTTCGGAAGGTACTGTAGTAATAGAAACTATGGCTGGTAAAATTAAAATGGAGCGTTCTGCTATTTCTTTAGAAATGTCTAAAGTATTAATAGAAAAAAAATAATATTTGTTAACAATATTTATCATTTAAACCGATGTTCGAAAGAATTATCGGTTTAAATTTTTCTAATCTACTCTAGTTTCTTTCTTTATTTTTTTAGAGCAGTTAATTCTGCTATTTTTACAATAACTTCAACAGCTCTTTGCATACTTTCTACAGGAACATACTCGTATTTTCCGTGAAAATTATGTCCGCCAGCAAATATATTAGGACAAGGCAACCCTTTATATGAAAGTTGCGAACCATCTGTTCCGCCTCTAATTGGTTTAATTAATGGTTTTATATTTAAATCTTTCATGGCTTGTTCTGCAATTTCTACAATATAAAAAACAGGTTCTACCTTTTCTTTCATATTATAATATTGATCGTTAATTTCTACAATAGCAATATCTTCTCCAAATTGTTTTTGGTATTTTTTATTGATTTTTTTAACCAATTTTAATACCATTTCTTTTCTTTTTTCGAATTTTTTTCTGTTGTGATCTCTAATTATTAATTCTACAGTAGATTCTTCTATAGACCCATTTAAATGATGTACATGAAAAAAGCCTTGATAATCTTTAGTTTTTTCTGGAACTTCTTTTTTAGGTAATTTAGAAATAAATTTATTAGCTAAAAGCATTGAATTTATCATTTTATCTTTAGCATAACCAGGATGAACACTTTTACCTTTAAAAGTAATTTTAGCACCAGCAGCATTAAAATTTTCATATTCTAATTCGCCAATTTGGCTACCATCCATAGTATAAGCCCATTCTGCCCCAAACTTCTCTACATCAAAATGATGAGCACCTCTACCAATTTCTTCGTCTGGAGTAAAGCCAATTCTAATTTTACCATGCTTAATTTCCGGATTATTTATTAAATATTCCATTGCTGTTACAATTTCTGTAATACCAGCTTTATCATCTGCTCCAAGTAATGTTAAACCGTTTGTAGTTATTAAGGTCTGACCTTTATATTGTAATAAATCGCTAAAATAACTTGGAGATAATAGTATGTTTTGTTCTTTGTTTAAAACAATATCTCCGCCATCATAATTATAAATTATTTGTGGTGTAACATTTGCACCTGTAAAATCTGGAGTAGTATCAAAATGAGCCACAAACCCAATTACAGGAACTTCATGTTTTACATTACTAGGCAAAGTAGCCATAATATATGCTTTATCGTCTATAGTAACATCTTCTAAACCAATAGATTTTAATTCTTCGACTAACTTATTGGCCAAATTCCACTGCTTTTTAGTGCTTGGTGTTGTTTTAGAATTCGGATCAGATTCTGTGTCTATTGTTACATAACTTATAAAACGATCTATAATATTTTGCATGTTATTTTTTTATTTCTTGTAGGATTACTTTTTGGCTATAGTTTATTACTTCTAGAGTAATTGGGGTTTGATTAATAGTTTTACCTTTAATTATATATAATTTTCCGGCTCCAATTTTTATATTACTTTTATCAAACTCAATATCACCATATCTTAATGTGTTTTTAATATCTATTGTATCAATCCATGTTTCTGCTAATACTTTAGATGCATTATCAGAATAATTAAAAGGCTTACTTCTAATATCTTTTAAAACTCTGCAATTTGGTAGGTAACAAAAAGTTACTCCTCTAGCATCTGCTTTTGCTCCTAAAAAGTAAACTAAAAATATAACGCCAAGTAACAATCCGAAAAGAAAAAAGGCAAGTCTTTGATAAAATTTCATTTTGATTTTTGTTTGTGCAAAAGTAATTACATTGCTAGTAATCTCCTAAATAATAATCTTAAAAGACTATTAAATTTATATCGCTACTAGGTAAATCAAACCAATCGCCAATAGCTCTATTGGTTAAAATTCCGTGGTAATAATAAACCCCATTTTTTAGACCTCTATTAAATCTTAATGCACTTTCTATTCCGCCATCTTCTGCAATTTGCAATAAATATGGAGTTAGAATATTGCTTATAGATAATGATGCCGTTTTAGAATATCTAGATGGGATATTTGGAACGCAATAATGAATTACGTTGTTTTTAATAAAAGTGGGGTTTTCGTGAGTTGTAATTTCTGAAGTTTCAAAACACCCACCTGTATCAATACTTACATCTACAATAACAGCACCTTTTTTCATGTGTGCTACCATTGCTTCAGATACAATAATTGGCGTTCTATCTTTGCCTCTAATGGCTCCAATTGCAACATCGCATCTGCGTAAAGATTTTAATAATGTTTTAGAAAGTAGAGTAGAAGTAGAGATTCTTTGGTTTAAGTTGTTTTGTAGTCTTCTAAGTTTAGTAATAGAATTATCAAAAACTTTAACATTTGCTCCTAAACCTAAAGCAGTTCTTGCTGCAAATTCTCCAACTGTTCCAGCTCCAATAATAACTACATCTGTTGGTGCAACACCTGTTATATTTCCAAACAAAAGTCCATTGCCAAATTGATTGCTTATCATTAATTCTGCAGCAATTAATATAGATGCAGTTCCGGCGATTTCGCTTAACGATTTTACAGCTGGATAAGAGCCATCTTCGTCTTTAATAAATTCAAATGCAATTGCTGTAATTTTCTTTTTTGCCAAAACTTCAAAATGTTCTTTTTTTCTTGTTTTTAACTGAATTGCAGAAATTAGTAAGCTTCCAGAATTCATTAATTCTATTTCTGAGATTGTAGGAGGTTCTACTTTTAGAACAATTGGGCAACCAAAAACTTTTTTGGTATCGTTTGTTATTTCGGCACCAGCTTCGCTATAATCTTTGTCAGAATAGCTTGAACTTTCGCCAGCTCCAGATTCTAATAGAACTCTATGACCGTTACAGGTTAAAGAATTTACTGCATCTGGCGTTAAACAAATTCTTCTTTCTTGAAAAGAAGTTTCATTAGGAATACCAATAAATAATTCGCTTTTATAGCGAGAAATTTCTAACTTTTCTTCTTGCGGAAGTAATTGTTGTTTTGAAAAAGGTGTAAGAGACATAGTTTTAACTAAAGTTATGAGACTAATTTAGTAATTATTTTTTAAAATACTATTATACAAATTGATTATTGATAATGGTTTAAAATTAGTTTTCTGGAACCGTTTGATAATTCTTCGATATCAATAACAGAATGTTGCTTTGGAATTAGGGTTTTTATTTTTTTTGCCCATTCTATAAAACACCAATTACCAGAATATAAATACTCTTCTATTCCCATATCTAAGGCTTCTGTTTCGTTTTTTAATCTATATACATCAAAATGATAAACAATACTATCTTTACCTTGATATTCGTTTACAATAGAAAAAGTAGGACTACTAGTTGTACTTGTAACACCTAATTCTTTTGCTAATTGTTTTATAAATGTGGTTTTGCCAGCGCCCATTTTTCCGTTAACTAATATAACTTTATTTGGGTTACTTTTTAGTATATTTTGTGCTGCTTCTTGAATATTTTTTAACTTAAAAATAAGCTCCATTACTTGTGTTCTTGTTATCTTGGATTAAATATTAAAAACGGAATTATCATTTCTTCCAAAGAAATTCCACCATGTTGATAGGTGTTTTTATAATAATTTACATAATGATTGTAATTGTTTACGTATGCTAAAAAATGATCGTTTTTTGCAAAAATAAAAGAACTTGTCATATTTATAGAAGGCAAACCAACTTTATTTGGTTCTTTAATTACAAAAACATCTTTCTCTTCGTAAGTTAAACTTCTACCTGTTTTATATCTAAGGTTTAAACTCGTGTTTTTGTCTCCAATAACTTTAGTTGGATGTTTAACATTTATTGTACCGTGATCTGTAGTTAAAATTAATTTAAAGCCCATTTGTTGTGCTTGTTGAATCATTTCAAGCAATGGAGAATTTTTAAACCAACTTAACGTTAAAGATCTGTATGCCTTATCGTTAGAAGCTAATTCTTTAACAACATCCATTTCTGTTTTTGCATGAGACAACATATCTACAAAATTGTAAACTATTGTTGTTAGGTCGTTATTTTTGAGTCCTTTAAAGTTTTCTGCAAGCTTTTTTCCATCTCTATAAGACGTAATTTTATAATATTCGCTTACAATATTTAAACCAAGTCTTTTTAATTGTTCATGTAAAAAATCGCTTTCGTGTAAATTTTTTCCTCCTTCTTCTACATCGTTTTTCCAGTATTGCGGAAATTTCTTCTCCATTTCTAACGGAGTTAATCCAGAAAAAATAGCATTACGTGCATATTGTGTTGCAGTTGGTAACATGGCATAATATGCCGTTTCTTTTTCTAGTTTATAATGATTGTTTACAATACTTTCAAAAGCTTTCCATTGGTCGTATCTTAGGTTGTCTATTACTACAAATAGTATAGGTTGCTTTTTTTTAACTATTTCTGGAACTACTAATTCTCTAAATAATTTATGAGATAATATAGGTTTATGAGAGTTGTCTAGAAACCAATTTTGGTAGTTTTTTTCTATAAATTTTCCAAACTGAATATTAGCTTCGTTTTTTTGAGATTCTAGAATAGAAATTAAACCTTGATCTTCTATGTTTTCTAGTTCTAATTCCCAAAAAACAAGTTTTTTATATAACTCTATCCAATTTTCAAAAGAATTAACCATAGACATGTCTAAAGCAATTTTTCTGAATTCTTTTTGATAATCTAAAGTTGTTTTTTCTGATACCAATCTAGAATGATCTAGATTTTTTTTAAGACTTAAAAGTATCTGGTTTGGGTTAACAGGTTTTATTAAATAATCTGCAATTTTAGAACCAATGGCTTCTTCCATTAAATATTCTTCTTCGCTTTTGGTAATCATTATCATTGGTGTAGAAGACTTTTTTTCTTTAAGTTCCATTAAAGTTTCTAAACCACTTAAACCAGGCATGTTTTCGTCTAGAAAAACGATATCAAAATTACCGTCTTCAAAAATTTCTATTGCATCTCTACCATTATTACACGTAATAACCTCATAGTTTCTTTTCTCTAAAAAAATAATATGTGGTTTTAATAAGTCTATTTCGTCATCAACCCAAAGTATTTTTATCTTATTCATGTAATAACAGTTTTGCAGTGCAATTTAATACTAATTGAACGATGTTTTTACTAAAGTTATTGTAAAAGATGCATTTATTTGTCTAATAAAACACAAACTAATAATTAAGCAGATAAATCTATTATATTTGTTATAGAAGTAAAAATATGTAAACTTATTTTAGGACAAGATAAATATGTATGATTATGTATCTAATTATTTTAGTGGGAATTAAAAAAGACAGAAACTATGAGAAAGATTATTGATAAGTATTCAGAAATACCTAAAGATTTATTTAAAAGAATATTTTTTACATTTTTATTTGGCTATCTTCCTTTTGCAATATTGCATATTATCTTAAATATTACTGGTGTAATACCTGTTAATTTTAATGGTAAAGAAATTTATGGAGTACAGGGAGTTTTAGTAATTATATTATTTATACCATTTGTTGTTTTAATGACATCTTTCTTTGTTTGGTTATATTTTATTTTTGGAAATCTAATTTTAAGAATAGTTAAAAAAATATTATATGACTGTCCGTAAAGCGGACTATTTTCTATTTTTACCACAAATTTCACAAATTCCCACAAAATTAATTTAAAAAAAATATGTATAATTAGAGTTTTTACTTATACGAATTTGTGGAAATTTGTGTAATTTGTGGTTGAAAAAATACTTGGTACAAATAACGGACAGTCATAAAATATTATTATGAAAAATATTTTTAAAACATTAATAGTTTTAATTGTTGGCATTATTTTAGGATTTTTAATTTCTAAAAAAGTATCTTTTGAAAGACCTAGTTATGTAGTTTTACAGAGTGATTATTTTCATCAAGAATTAGGACTTCTAAAAAAGGGAACTAAATTAAGATATGACGAAGGAATGTCTGAAGGATTTTCAAGATATATATTATACATAAATATTTCTGATGCAAATAAGCTAACGTTAGAAAAATCTAACCATATAAATGAAATAGAGCCATATTGGGTTGAGAAAAAATAGATTAAAATGAAAAAAATAACACTCACATTGTATATTGTTATGTTGCTTTTGATTAGTTGTAAATCAATAAGCGAAAGGTCTGATTCCTACTATAAAAGTTGTATAAATAAAAAAGTTCAAAAAAAATTGAATAGCGGTTATGGAATAAAAAAAGATATTTTTACCCTGCTTAAAGAAGCTGAATCGTCATTGTTAGAAAACAAAATTATACCTGATTTCAGTAATGAAAGCTATTTGAAATTAGTTGATATTGCTTTTAACAACAAAGAAACCTCTTTGAAAATAATAAGAAATATAAAGACCAATGTTAACAATGATTTTTTTGATTTCCTTTCTCTTAGCTCTCTAGCTTTTTTTCCGAGTGCCCTGATGAAGTGTTTGAAAAAGTAAAGGATAATAACGAAAAAATGAAGTTACGTAAAAGATTTACGATTTATGCTGAGTTGGCTACACAAGGATACAATAATGAAGAAAAGATTATTGAACTCATAAACGAAACTCAAAATTTTTCAGAGTTGGAGACTGAGAGACTAACTTTGTTTCACGTTATATTAATGAACATTCTGGCAAACCGAGAGTGATGGAAGTCCAGCTCTACGAAGTGTTCTAAAGTAACGTGACGCTTCGCAAAGTCTCCAATTTATAACTTAAATCATTTGATATGAAATATTATTTTTCTTTTGGACTATTGCTAATTTTATTAATTAGTTGCAACAATGCCAAAAAAGAAAATCAAGAAATCAAGAACTTCATTAATAAAAATGAAAGTTTCAATGATTTTTTCAATGAATTTTCAACTGACAGTACGTTTAGAATAAGCAGAATTAAATTTCCCATAAAAGGATTTAATTCTGATGAAACAAATATTAATTCAAAAGACAACCCTTTTTTATGGAATAAAGAAGATTGGTCGTTTTACGCAGAAGAAGATTTCAATCGTTCTAAAAGTAAGGATATTAAAAAAACTGACACAATTAAAACAGGAACTTCTGTGATTTATAGAATTTATAAAGAAGACTCTGGGTATGACATTCAATACAAATTTGAAGAAAGTAAAAACAAATGGTTTCTTGTGTACTATTCATATAAAAATTTTTAAGCCCAGCTCTACGAAATGTTCTAAAGTAACGTGACGCTTCGCAAAGTCTCCCGACTTTGAGGCAAACTATTAAAAAACTCAATTTTATTTGTAAATTTGGGGATAAAAAACCAAAACATATTTCTTTTCAATTAGGTGCAAAATTCTTTAAAAAGCAAACTGTTCAAGATTGGATTACAATGTACGAGTTAAACATAAAAAAATGATAGATACAATTACAGAGAAACTAAATAAAATTTACGGGCATATCTTTGAAAAAGCTTTATTAAACGAAATTGCTCAAGTTTCTATACTTAAAGAGTTTAAAGAAGGAGACGTACTTATAGATTATTCTGATAGTATTAAAAAAATGCCGCTTCTTTTAACAGGAGCTATAAAAATATTACGAGAAGATTTTGATGAAGGAGAACTACTTTTGTATTTTCTAGAAAAAGGAGACACTTGTGCAATGTCTATGGCATGTTGCATGGGAGATTCTAAAAGCGAAATAAGAGCAATTGCCGAAACAAAAGGGTCGGTAATTATGATTCCGGTTCAAAAAATGGAAGAATGGCTTGGTAAATATAAAAGCTGGAGAGTTTATGTATTTAATAGTTATAATAACAGATTAAAAGAAATGTTAGCCTCTATAGATAGTCTGGCTTTTATTAATATGGATGAAAGACTTTATAATTATTTAAAAGAAAAATCAAAAGTAAATAATACATTGCATATACAAAACACACATCAAGAAATTGCAAACGATTTAAATACTTCTAGAGTTGTAGTTTCTAGACTTTTAAAAGCGTTAGAAAACAATAATAAAATTAAACTACATAGAGCATCTATAGAATTGTTTAAATAGTATTGTAACAATTGTTACTTATTTTTAAAAGAGTAAATAATAATTTTGCCTAAATATAATATTTAATGGAAATAACACAGTTAGTCGGCTATTTTTTAGCAGTTTTAGTAGGTATATCATTAGGATTAATTGGTAGTGGCGGCTCTATTTTAACTGTTCCAATATTAGTGTATATAATGGCAGTAGAGCCTGTTTTAGCAACTGCTTATTCTTTATTTATAGTTGGATCTACAGCTTTAGTTGGTGGCGTAAAAAATGCTTTTTTAAAATTAGTGGATTTTAAAACGGTTATTGTTTTTGGTATTCCATCAATAATATCAGTTTATGTAGCAAGAGCTTTTATAGTGCCAAAAATTCCAGATGTAGTTTTTACATTAAATAGTTTTATATTAACAAAGTCTGTTGCATTAATGCTGTTATTTGCTATTATTATGATTTTAGCAGCGTTTTCTATGATTAGACCTAATAAAAATCAAGAAATTAATTCTGTAATAAAATACAATTATGGTTTAATTTTATTAGAAGGAACTCTGGTAGGAGTATTAACAGGTTTAGTTGGTGCTGGAGGAGGATTTTTAATTATTCCGGCTTTAGTTCTTTTAGCAAAAATGCCAATGAAACTTGCCGTAGGAACCTCATTATTTATTATTGCAGCAAAATCTTTACTTGGTTTTATTGGAGACCTTCAAGGCTCAGAAATTATAAACTGGAAATTAGTACTAACTTTTACTTCGCTATCTATTTTAGGAATATTTATAGGTATTGCTTTATCTAAAAAAATTAACGGTTCTAAACTAAAAACATCATTTGGATATTTTGTTTTAATAATGGGAATTTATATAATATTTAAAGAGTTATTTAAATAATGCATATTAATATTAAAGAAAACAAAAAAGGTATTCTATTAGTGTTGCTAATTAGTATATTCTCATTAATACTATCTAATTATTTTTTGTTTCTTAATAGCATTACACTTGGTTTATTGTTAGGTATTGTTATCGGAAATCTTTATACTTTTTCAAAATCATACAATTCTGGTATTTCTCTTACAGGGTTAAAAATGCTTGAATATTCAATTGTTTTTTTAGCTTTCGGAGTAAATTATACACATATCTATAAATTAGGAATCAATAGATTTTTTGCTCTTTTACTGTTTGTTATAATTATTTTAATATTAACCATTTACTTTTCTAAAAAATTAAAAAACTTACAATCAATAGGTTGGTTAATTGGTTTTGGAACTGCAATTTGTGGTTCTTCTGCAATAGCAGCTTTAGCACCAACACTAAATAAAAATAAAGAAGATGTTGGTGTATCAATGGCTGTAGTAAACTTTTATGGTACAATTGGCATGTTACTTTTACCTATAATTTTAGTGCGATTTAATTTTTCCAATTTAGATATAAGCTTAATTATTGGCGGAACACTCCACTCTGTTGGTAATGTTGCTGGAGCAGGTTTTGCAATGTCTAACGAAATAGGAGAAAACGCCTTAACAATTAAATTAGCTAGAGTTGCATTATTATCTCCAGCATTATTATTTTTTAATTATTTAATAAATAGAGAAACAAAGTCATCTATAAAGAGTTTTTTTAAGTTTCCTTGGTATTTATTATTATTTATTTTTATAACAATATTTGTTTCAATTGTTCCAATACAAGTAGAGTTTTTAAAAACTATGGAGTATGTAGGCAAGTTAGTCTTAACTATTGCAATGGTAGCTATTGGCTTAAATATAAGTATAAAAACATTAATTACTTCTGGAAAGAAAGGTTTGTTATTCGGACTAATAATGTTTCTAATCTACATAACCTTGTTTTTGCTTTTTATCGTATTAAGTAAATAATTAACATAGAATTGTAACCTATGTTACTTTAAAATAATCTATACATTGTATCTTTGTATAGTAAATAAGAATTTATAAAATGAAAATAGAACAAATTTATACAGGATGTTTAGCACAAGGTGCTTATTATATAGAAAGTAATGGCGAAGTTGCTATTATAGACCCATTAAGAGAAGTAAAACCCTATATAGAAAAAGCAGAAAAAGACAATGCAAAAATTAAATATATTTTTGAAACTCATTTTCATGCAGATTTTGTAAGTGGTCATGTTACTTTATCAGAGAAAACAGGAGCTCCAATAGTATTTGGACCAACTGCAACCCCTTTATTTAAGTCGCATATTGCAACAGATGGCGAAGAATTTAAATTAGGCGATATTACAATAATTGCACTACATACTCCAGGTCATACTATGGAAAGTACAACTTATTTATTAAAAGATAAAAACGGTAAAGATCATGCAATTTTTAGTGGAGATACTTTATTTTTAGGCGATGTTGGAAGACCAGACTTAGCTCAAAAAGCAGCAAACATGACACAAGAAGAACTTGCTGGTATTTTGTTTGAAAGTTTAAGAACAAAAATAATGCCTCTTGCAGATGATGTAATTGTTTATCCAGCTCATGGTGCTGGTTCTGCTTGCGGAAAAAATTTAAGCAAAGAAACTGTTGGTTCTATTGGACATCAAAAAGCAACAAATTATGCATTAAGAGCAGACATGACAAAAGCCGAATTTGTAGCAGAAGTTACAGATGGTTTATTGCCTCCTCCAGCTTATTTTCCTAAAAATGTCCAGCTAAATAAAGAAGGATATCAAGATGTAGAAGTTATAATTAAAAATGCTAAAGCTTTAGATGCTACTACTTTTAAATTAATTGCAGAAGAAACAGAAGCGTTAATACTAGATGTTCGTCATCAAGATGATTATTCTAAAGGTCACATTCCAAAATCTATATTTATTGGTATAGATGGTGGTTTTGCTCCATGGGTTGGAGCATTAATTTTAGATATTAAACAACCAATATTATTAGTAACTCCAGTTGGTAGAGAAAAAGAAACAATTACTAGACTCTCTAGAGTTGGTTATGATAACACTATTGGATATCTTGAAGGCGGTTTTGAAACTTGGACAAAAACAGGATTAGAAACAGACTATTTAAATGCAGTAACTGCAGAAGAATTAGAAGAATTAATTAAAAAAGATGTAGCTGTTTTTGATGTTAGAAAACCAGGCGAATATACATCAGAACATATAGAAAATGTAGCATCTACACCATTAGATTTTTTAAACGATTATTTAGCTTCTTTTCCTAAAGACAAAGATTTTTATGTACATTGTGCTGGAGGTTACAGAAGTGTAATTGCAGCTTCAATATTAAAAGCAAGAGGTTATCATAATGTTATTGATATTTTAGGTGGTTATGCAGCAATTAAAAACACAAATATTAATATAACAAATTATGTTTGTTCGTCAACTTTAAAATAATAATCATGAAAAAATTACTAATATTATCTTTCTTTTTTATCGGAATGTTAAGTTGTAAACCGCAAGATAGTCCTAAAATAAAAGTGCTTTCTAATGTAGAATATAAAGCTGCTATTAATAAAGATGTGCAGTTAGTAGATGTTAGAACAGATTTAGAATATAAAGATGGAGCAATAAATCATGCAATTAATATAGATGTAAATGGAGAGGATTTTGAAAGTAAAATTCAGAATTTAGATAAAACTAAACCAGTTTATGTGTATTGCCGTAGCGGAAAAAGAAGTCAAAAAGCAGCTCATAAAATGATAGAATTAGGTTTTACACAAGTTATAGATTTAGATGGAGGTTATTTGGCTTGGACAAATTAAAAAATGAGTGCATTTAAAGATATAATTAATAAAAACCATCCAGTTTTAGTAGACTTTTTTGCAGAATGGTGCGGACTGTCCCGTCCTGAAATAGCGATACACAAAAAAGTATCCTTATAAAAGTAATTAATTGGGTAATAACTTTATTTAGGCTCTTTTTAAATATATTTTTATTAAAAATAAGATTATAATAAAAGCCATAAATCCAAGTAGAATTTTAAAGCTTCCTTTGTAGTGTAGTTTGTGAGTGTTTAAATCTTTTTTGTAAACAAAAATCATTGCAACTATAAAAGCAACAACAAAAAATCCAGCAAATATTAATTGACCTTGGGTAAACATTTTTTTTTTACAAAAGTAATAAAATGTTAATCTATATTATTTTAAAATTAAAGAATTATTATTACTTTGGACAATTAATTAAAACTATATGAAAAATCAGTTAGAAGCAGTTAAAGAGTTTCATTCAGCATTTAAAATTGGCTATAAAGATTTACCAAGTGTTAATTTAGGTTTAGATAAAAATAACCTTAGGTTTAATTTAATGAAAGAAGAGAACGAAGAATATTTGGAAGCAGCAAATAATAACGACATAGTAGAAATAGCAGATGCCTTAGGAGACATGCTCTATATTTTATGTGGCACAATAATAGAACACGGTCTACAAGACAAAATAGAAGCTGTTTTTAGCGAGATTCAAAAAAGCAACATGAGTAAACTTGGTAAAGACGGCCAACCTATTTATCGAGAAGATGGTAAAGTATTAAAGGGGCCAAATTATTTTAAACCAAACTTTGTTGATATATTAAAATAAAAAAACTCCTCTAAAAAAAGGAGTTTTTGGGTATTAAATTTTAACCGTCCAATTAAAAGTATCTTCGGCTAATTTATATTGTATTTTAGTTAATTTTTCTTTTAAATCTAACCCCATTGATTTTTCTAATTTAGGTAACTCATAATAGGTGTCTTTATAAGAAAAACCTACTATTGGGTTTATAACTGCAGCTGTTCCAGCTCCAAATATTTCTTTTAATGATCCGTTTTTAGAGGCTTCAACTAGTTCATCAACTAATACAGAACGGACTTCTACATTAATACCTTCTCTTTTAGCTAAATCTATAATGCTTTTTCTAGTAACGCCATCAAGAATTCTATCGCTTGTTGGAGCAGTTAATAAAGTATCATTAATTCTAAAAAACACGTTCATTGTTCCAGCTTCTTCTAGTTTTGTATGAGTTGCATCATCTGTCCAGATAACTTGTTGAAAGCCAAGAGCGTTAGCTAATTTTGTTGGATAAAACTGTCCAGAATAGTTACCAGCTGCTTTAGCAGAACCAGTACCACCATTTGCAGCACGACTAAAATGCTCGGCAATTAAAACTTTAACTTCTCCAGAATAATAAGATTTTGCAGGAGATAAAATAATCATAAATCTATACTGAGTAGATGGTTGTGCAATTACACCAGTGCCAGTAGCAATCATAAAAGGTCTAATATATAAGGTGTTTCCTAAACCAAATTTTACCCAATTCTTTTCTATTTTAAGCAATTCTTTTAAACCATCTATAAAAATAGCTTCTGTAATTTCTGGCATTGCCAATCTAGAAGCAGAATGATTAAATCTAATATAGTTTTCGTTTGGTCTAAATAACCAAACGTCTTCATTTTTATCTTTGTAAGCTTTCATGCCTTCAAAAATTGCTTGACCATAATGAAAAACTTTTGCCGAAGGATCTATTAAAAAGGGTTCGTAAGGTTTAATGATTGGTTTTTGCCATTTGTCTTCTTTAAAATCACAAACAAGCATATGGTCTGTAAAAACATTTCCGAAAGAAATATTTTCAAAATCTATCTCATTAATTTTAGAGTTTTTTACTTTAACTATATCGATTTTGTGTTCAGAATTTAAGCTCATTAATTTTTTTGGTATTAAGTATATTCTAAGTTAAGTTGTTGCTGTTTATTAGTTTAGCTTTATTTTGTTTATTAATTAAAGCAAGATTTATATTTTGCTAATTTAATAAAAAAGAATATAATTTTAGGTTATAGTATTCTTTTTTTAGAATTATATTAAATTTTCTTAAAAAATTAAATATTAAATAGAGATATCAATAAAATAGTTAAAAGTGTAAAGAATTTTACGAATAATGTTAATAAAAAGAAAAAACTGCTTAATATTGCAAGCAGTAACCATTTATAAAATTATAATGAAAAAAACCATCTTTTTATTAAGTACAATAGTTGTCTTAATTTCATGTAAAAAAGAAGAAAAGCAAAAAGAAGAAAAAGAAATAGTAAAAGAAAATTTCGCATTTTTTGGTGATAGTATAACTTCAGAAGGGGCAATTACTAAAGAAGAATTATTAAAAAAATATAGTTCTTTAAAAGAAGGCGATACTTTAGATGTTAAGTTTAGATCTACCATTAAAGATGTTTGCAAGAAAAAAGGATGCTGGATGAATTTAGAAATGCCTAATGAGCAAAATGCTTTTGTAAAATTTAAAGATTATGGCTTTTTTATGCCTTTAAATTCTGCAGGAAGCGAAGCAATTGTTAGCGGTAAAGCATTTGTTTCTGTAGTAACTGTAGACGAATTAAAACATTATGCTAAAGATGCCGGAAAGTCTAAAACTGCCATAGATTCTATTACTACACCAAAAATTACCTATTCTTTTTTATCTAATGGGGTTTTAATTAAACAATAATGCATAGGTATATTTTTTTAACAGCAGCAATTATTATATGTATTGGCTGTAAAGATGCCAATGCAGTTGGTAGTAAAAAATTGAAACCTAAAACTCAAGACACTAAAAAGTTTGAAATGTACGAAATGTCAGAAATGGCAATACTTATGGAGCAAATGTATATTTACAACCAACAATTAAAATCTAAAATTGAAAAAGGCGAAGAATTAGGAAATTTTCCAAATCATTTTAAAGAAATACATAAATCTAAAATGACAGATTCTTCAGATAAAGATAATTTTTTTATAGATAAATCTAAAGTATTTTTAGATGCACAAGAACAAATATTTAAAGATCCTAAAAATGCTAAAGAGCATTTTAATAAAGCTGTTCAAGCATGTATTAGTTGCCACGAAGTAAAATGTACAGGACCAATTGTTAGAATTAAAAAATTACAATTAAATTAATTTGAAACGTGAGATTATAACCACGGCAGATGGTTCTACAACAATTTTTTTACCAGAATGGAACGAAACTTATCATTCTAGATTTGGTGCCATACAAGAAGCATATCATGTATTTATAAAAAGCGGATTGTCTATACTAAATAAACAATCTGTTTCTGTTTTAGAAATAGGCTTTGGCACGGGTTTAAATACTTATATTACTTTTTTAGAGTCTATTAATAATAATCTTAAAATAGATTATGTTGGAGTAGAAGCTTATCCAATATCAGAAGCCGAAATCTCTCAATTAAATTATCCAAGTCAATTAAATGCTTCAAAATATCTAGATGTTTTTGATAAAATACATCAATCAGCATGGAATGAATATGTAACATTATCATCAAACTTTACATTAATTAAGCGAAAACAGTTTTTTAACGAAATCTCAGATGTAGATTGTTTTAATATTATTTATTTTGATGCTTTTGGGTTTAATGTACAACCCGATTTGTGGAGTTTAGAAATATTTATAAAAATGTATAATGCTTTAAAGCCTAAAGGCGTTTTAGTAACTTATGCATGTAGAGGTCCAATTAAAAGAGCCATGATAGAAGCAGGCTTTCGAATAGAAATAATACCTGGACCACCTGGAAAAAGAGAAATGTTAAGAGCATTTAAAGAGTAAAAAGTGTAGTTGCAGAAGCTGGTAGATTTATAGATAAAACATTATTAACTAGAGAGAGTTTGGGACGCAGCTCCAAAAGGATGTATAAAAAATAAATGAGAAGGCACCTTGTTAGGTGTAATTTGTAATTTATTAGATGGAAATAATAATTAATTCTATACAATAAAATAATAATTACAGCGTTTAATATATTGTTCAACCTTCTAAAATTTGTACTATGACAAGACCAATGTTTGCTTATACCAAGAGAATTCTTGAAAGCGTGAGTTTTGATCCAAAACTATTTTGTAAAGAGTTAGAAAAAGCATTAAAGTCTCTACTTCCGTACGAAGTAGAACAATTAAAAGAATGGTTATTAAACTATATAAAAGAGAAGCCAGAATTAATTTACAGTCTAAATTACATTAACATATAAAATAAAAAGGAGCCAATCTAAACGGCTCCTTTAATTATTTCTTTAATTTTGGACTAATAATTTTAAAATCTTGGTAAGCAATTGCACCTCTTATAACACCAGAAATAACATTTCTTAAAGCATCAATGATTTGAATTTTTAATTCGTTTTTAGGATAAATTAAACTTACTTCTCTTGCTGGTTTTGGGTCTTTGAAATGTCTTAATTTATTTTTATCTAAACTTTTAATATCTAAAGTATGTAAATAAGGTAATAGAGTAGTGCCTAAACCTTCGTCTGCAAGTTTAATTAGAGTTTCAAAACTACCACTTTCTAATTGAAAAGAATTTCCGGTTTTAGTTTTGTTAGCGTTTTTACATAAGTTTAAAATACCATCTCTAAAACAATGTCCGTCTTGAAGAAGTAAAATATCATCTATTTCTAAATCATCTATAACAATTTCTTCTTTTTCTACAGCTTTATAATTATCTGGAATATATGCTACAAATGGCTCGTAATATAAAACTACTTCTTTAATCTTTTCTTCTTCTAAAGGCGTTGCTGCAATTGCAGCATCTAAATGCCCATTGTTTAGTTTAGTAATAATATCTTCAGTATTTAACTCTTCTATAATTAATTTAACTTTCGGATATTTTTTAATAAAACTACTTAAAAACATAGGCAAAAGTGTTGGCATAATAGTAGGTATAATTCCTAATCTAAATTCACCTCCAATAAATCCTTTTTGTTGGTCTACAATATCTCGAATTCGCCCTGCTTCGTTTACAATGTTTTTGGCTTGATTAACAATCTTAATTCCAATTTCTGTAAGTTGTATAGGTTTTTTAGATCTGTCAAATATTTGAACACCTAATTCTGCTTCTATTTTTTGAATTTGCATACTTAATGTAGGCTGAGTAACAAAACATTTTTCTGCAGCTTGAGTAAAGTTTTTGTTTTCTGCAACAGCAAGAACATATTGTAATTGAGTAATTGTCATGTCTATAGTAAATTATTATACAAATATAAATAAACTATAGTTTTTGATTATGATTATTTAGATATATTTTAACTCAGGTTATGTTACCTATTTAAATATAAATCTATCTTGTAATAAAGGTTTAGACGATGTTTATAAACTTAAGTTTTAGTCTTGTAAATTCTCATTAAAAGCAGAAGGCAACATTTGGGGTATAAATTTTATTAAAATTGGCAGTAATAAACTACCGCCAGGTAATAAAAAAATGGTAAGCGACGGAACCGATTTACAAACATCTAAAAGTTGTTTTTTAACTTTTTTCTTTTCTATATCAGATAAATCTTTATTTGTAGATTTAGCTAATAGCAGCATTAGTTCTTTACTTTGAGAAATTTCTTTAATAAGTCTAGTTTTATTACGGGTAATTAAATTTACAACGTTTTGTGTTGCATGGTCGTAAAAATGCTTAATTGGATTTGAAAAATTAAAAAAGGGGATATCTTTTTTATGTTTAGAAATAAATTGGTCAATTTGAAACAAGCCTTCTTTGGTGTAATCTTTTTTTAAAGACAATAGCTCTCCTAGTTTAAATATAAAATCAGATTCAGATTTATCTATTTCAGTATCGTTCCAAACAACCATACCAGCTAAATCTAGTATATAATACTTTTCTAGATTAGAATCTATAAAGCTTAATTCTAAAGCAGCTAAAGAACCTACTTTTACATCAGAAAATTTAGTGTATCGCACAGATGCTTCAAAAAGTTTTAAGAACAATTGGTCGTATTGTGTTTTATTTATTTTAGAAGCTAAGGCAAGAGAAACAATATTAACAATAGTTTCTTCAATCTCTCTTATGTATTTAGGAATAATTATTTTTCCAATTAAAAATTTTCTAAAAGCTAAAACATCTATAAACAATAGTGCATTAGTTAGAATATGAGAGAAGTTTTTATTTAGTATATTTTTATTTGTTTGAATTCTATCATCTATTATTTTCTCTAATTCAGATGAAGGACTCTCATTAGGTAGAATTTTCTTTAAGAAATTAAATCCTTGAGGATTCATTTTCTTATAATAAGTAAGAACATCTGCAACAAAATCTTTAGGGTCTACTTTTTTTGTATACAATATATATATACCATATAAACTATTTAAAAGAGCTACTTTAGTTTTCTCTTCAATAGTCCAGCCTTTAGTTTCAATTTTGTTAGGTAAATAAAAATCTACAACATGACCATAAATAAAACCAGTTTTTCTAGTCTTAATATAATAGTCTAAAGTGTCTATATATATAGACGAGTCTATTTTACTTTGTTCTGTAAAAAATTTATCTATCCAACCAAAAGTAGACGGATTCATAGGTTGTTTTTTTGCAAAAATAGTTATTTAAAACAACACGTCCTTAACTATAAATTAAGGAAGTGTTATTAGATGTAAAAATATTATTTAAAATAAGAAAAGTCTTCTTCGTTTTTTATGTTTAATAAAGATTGGTAGATAAGTTTAATTACATTTTCTACATCATCTCTATGTACCATTTCTACAGTTGTATGCATGTATCTTAAAGGTAAAGATATTAATGCAGATGCAACGCCACCGTTACTATAAGCAAAAGCATCTGTATCTGTACCTGTTATTCTAGAAGAAGCTAATCTTTGAAACGGAATTTTATTTTTATCTGCAGACTCTAAAATAAGTTCTCTCAAATTATTTTGTACTGCTGGAGCATAAGTTATAACAGGGCCTTTGCCCATGCTTATTTCTCCTTCAATCTTTTTTTCTATCATCGGAGTAGTTGTATCATGGCATACATCTGTAACAATAGCAATATTTGGGTTTATAGTTTTTGTTATCATTTCTGCACCACGCAAACCAACTTCTTCTTGAACAGAATTTGTAATGTATAACCCAAAAGGTAATTTTATTTTATTTTCATGAAGTAAACGAGCTACTTCTGCAATCATAAAACCACCAATTCTATTGTCAATTGCTCTACAAACAAATTTATCGTTGTTTAAAATCATAAATTCATCAGGATAAGTAATTACACAACCAACGTGAACGCCTAATTTTTCAACTTCTTCTTTAGTAGAGCAACCACAATCAATAAAAATATTATCAATTCTAGTAGGTTCTTCTTTAGATCTATTTCTTGTATGAATTGCGGGCCATCCAAAAACACCTTTAACTATTCCTTTTTTAGTATGAATGTTTACTCTTTTAGAAGGAGCAATTTGATGATCTGATCCACCATTTCTAATAACATAAATTAAACCGTTATCTGTAATGTAGTTTACATACCAAGATATTTCATCAGAATGACCTTCAATTACTACTTTATATTTAGCATCTGGATTAATAATCCCAACAGCCGTTCCATAAGTATCAGTAATAAAAGTATCAACATATGGTTTTAAATAATTCATCCATATTTTTTGACCTTCCGATTCATAACCAGTAGGAGATGCATTATTTAAATATTTCTCTAAAAAAGTTAAAGAAGATTTTTTTAGTATAGTTTTTGTAGACATATATATTAATTTTCTGCTAAAATAGAAATAACATAGCAGACATAAAAAATTTATATATAATTTTGAGATAATAATTAAAAATAATGAAATACTTCTATTCAATAATATTCTTTTTTTTTGCACAACATTTAATTTCTCAAGAAATCAAGAAAGATTCTACTGTAATTTATTATTTGATAGAAAACGACACTGTACTTAGAACATCATTAGATTTAGAAGAAGTAATTGTCACCGGTTCGGCCAGGAAAAATGATGAAGCTCGTAAAAAGCTCCTTCTATTACAAAGACGAGTATTAAAAGTATATCCATACGCCAAAACAGGAGCAGATAATTTAACTACTCTTAATAATAATATGCTTAAAATGCGTACAGATAGAGAAAAGAGAAAATATTTTAAAATAGTAGAAAATTATCTAGAAAACGAGTTTAAAGAACAATTAAAAAAATTGTCTAGAAAAGAAGGCCAAGTATTAGTTAAATTAATATATAGACAAACAGGTAAAACAACTTTCGATTTAATTAAAGACCTTAAAAGCGGTTGGAAAGCATTTTGGTCTAATAATACTGCCAAGTTATTCGATATAGACCTTAAAGAAGAGTTTAACCCATTTACCAAAACAGAAGATTTTTTAATAGAGAGTATCTTAATTAAAGCCTTTAAAGAAGGGCGGTTATTAAAACAAGACCCAGCAACTCCAATAGATTATAAAGAACTTTCTAAAACTTGGAAAGATATTGTAGAAAAATCTAAAGAATTAAAGAACCAGTAAGCCCAATTAGTATAGTTTAAACTCCATCCTAATTTTTGATGAAAGTATAAATCATCTACCCCAAGCTACCGCACGAATCTTTCGTGTAGTATAACAGCATTTTTTGCAAAACAAACTAGTTAACTATAAAAATCTATATATTTGTTAACTATAAAAACAAATATGAGTAATACCAATAAACTCAAGTTATTTAACGACCCAATTTATGGTTTTATAACCATACCAAATGCTCTAATTTATCATTTAATAGAGCATCCATATTTTCAAAGATTACGTAGAATATCGCAAATGGGCATGTCTTATTTGGTTTATCCAGGAGCTCATCATACTAGATTTCATCATGCTTTAGGTGCAATGCATATTATGCAAAAAGCGGTAGAAGCTTTAAGGTATAAAGCTGTAGAAATTTCTAAAGAAGAAGAAAACGCTCTATACATTGCAATTTTATTACACGATATTGGCCATGGTCCATTTTCTCACGCATTAGAACAAAGTATTGTAGAAAACATACATCATGAGCAATTATCTTTATTGTTTATGGAAGAATTAAATGTTGAATTTAATGGTAAACTTAGTTTAGCAATTCAAATATTTAAAGGTCAATATAAACGTAAATTTATGTTGCAACTTATCTCTAGCCAATTAGATATGGATAGAATGGATTACTTAAAAAGAGATAGTTTTTATTCTGGAGTTGCAGAAGGTAGTATAAATTCTGACAGACTTATACAAATGCTAAATGTTGTAGACGATGTTTTAGTAATGGAAGAGAAAGGAATTTATTCTATAGAGAAGTTTTTAATGGCAAGAAGGCTAATGTATTGGCAAGTTTATTTGCATAAAACTAGTTTGGTTGCAGAGTTAATGCTTACTAAGGTGTTAAAACGTGCAAAAGAACTTTCTCTAAAAGGAGAAGATTTGCAATGTAGCGAACCTTTTAAATTCTTTTTATCTAAAAAAGAAGAAGATATTTTTACAGATACAGAAATATTAAATAAGTTTTCTCTTTTAGATGATTATGATGTGGTAAGTGCTTTAAAAGCATGGCAATTTCATCCAGATTTTATTTTAAGCAACCTAAGTAAAATGATACTTAACAGAGACTTATTAAAAGTAAAAATTTCTACCAATAAAATTTCTAAAGAAGAAGTTGGTAAGTATAAAACACAACTTCAAAAAGAATTTAATCTTTCGTTAAAAGAAACTAGTTTTTTTATTTACAAAGGAAAAATAAAGAATCAAGCCTACAATAAAGAATTAGAACCTATTAAAATATTACGAAAAGACAAGAGTATAGAAGATGTTTTAGAGACATCAGATCAATTAAATTCTAAAGCATTATCTAAACCAGTAATCAAATATTATCTTTGCTTTCCAAAAGTCCTTGCAGAAAAGTAACAATTAATAACGAGTTTTTTTATATTTTTGTGGCAATGAAATTTACTGCAGAACAAATAGCATCAATTTTAGAAGGCGAAGTCATAGGAAATCCTAATGTCGAAGTCTTTAAATTATCAAAAATAGAAGAAGGTTTAGAAGGGGCATTAACCTTTCTAGCTAATCCTAAATATAATAATTATGTTTATTCAACTAAAGCATCTATTGTAATAGTTAATAAAGGTTTTGAGCCAGAGCAAAATGTTTTAACTACGTTAATAAAAGTAGACGATGCCTATCAATCTTTTTCAAAATTATTAGAATATTATAATCAAGTTAAGTTAATGAAGTCTGGTATAGAACAACCTTCGGTAATATCTGATAATGTAACTTATGGTGAAGGTTTATATCTAGGAAGCTTTTGTTACATTGGCAAAAACACTGTTATAGGTAATAATGTAAAAATTTACCCAAATTGTTTTATAGGAGATAATGTTGTTATTGGAGATGACACAGTGCTTTTTGCAGGAGTCAGAATATATTCAGAATCTATAATAGGTAAAGGCTGTACGTTTCATTCGGGCTCTATAATTGGTTCTGATGGATTTGGATTTGCACCAAGCGAAAGCGGTGTTTATTCTAAAATACCACAAATTGGTAACGTTATTATAGAAGATAATGTAGATGTTGGAGCAAATACTACTATAGATAGAGCTACTTTAGGGTCAACTATAATTAGAAAAGGAGTTAAATTAGACAATCATATTCAAATAGGTCATAATGTTGAACTAGGAGAAAATACTGTAATTGCCGCGCAAACAGGAATTGCAGGTTCTACTAAAATAGGTAGAAATTGTTTAATTGGCGGACAAGTAGGCATTGCAGGTCATATTGTAATTGGCGATTATGTAAAAATACAAGGCCAATCTGGAGTTGGTAAAAACCTTAAAAACAACGAGGTTGTTCAAGGCACTCCATCATTTAAATACAATGATTATAGTAAATCTTATGTACATTTTAAGAATTTGCCTAAAATTGTAAATGAATTAGAAGCCATAAAAAATAAAATTAAATAAAATTAAATTATATAAGCAATGGTTAAACAAAAAACCATAATAAAAGAAGTTACGTTAACAGGTATTGGTCTACATACTGGTAAAGAAGTTATTATGACAATAAAACCAGCTCCAATAAATAACGGATACACTTTTATTAGAGTTGATCTAGAAGGAAACCCAGTAATTGAGGCAACGGCAAATTATGTTGTAAATACACAAAGAGGCACTAATCTTGAAAAAAATGGTGTTAAAATTCAAACTTCAGAGCATGTTCTTGCAGCATGTGTTGGTTGCGATATAGATAATATTATTATCGAGTTAAATGCATCAGAACCACCAATTATGGACGGCTCTTCTAAGTTTTTTGTAAAAGCTCTTGAAGAAGCTGGTGCAGTAGAACAAGATGCCGAACGTAATGTTTATGTAGTTAAAGAAGTTGTATCATTTATAGATGAAGCTACTGGAAGCGAAATTACTATAATTCCAAACGATACATACCAAGTTACGGCAATGGTAGATTTTGGAACAAAAATATTAGGCACTCAAAATGCTACCTTAAAAGATTTATCAAAATTTAAGTCTGAAATTTCAGAAGCAAGAACTTTTAGCTTTTTACACGAATTAGAAACATTACTAGAAAACGGTTTAATTAAAGGAGGCGATTTAAACAATGCAATTGTTTATGTAGATAAAGAAATTTCTCCAGCTACTATGGAGAACTTAAAAATAGCTTTTGGAAAAGATAAAATAACAGTTAAGCAAAACGGAATTCTAGACAACCTTACTTTACATTATCCAAACGAAGCAGCAAGACATAAATTACTTGATGTTATTGGAGATTTAGCTTTAATAGGCACAAGAATTCAAGGTAAAGTTATTGCTAATAAACCAGGCCATTACGTAAATACTATGTTTGCTAAAAAAATGGCGAAGCTTATTAAAGCAGAACAAAGAAACCACATTCCAACATACGATTTAACGTTAGAGCCATTTATGGATATCCATAAAATTATGGCAATGCTACCACATAGACCTCCATTTTTATTTTTAGATAGAATTTTAGAAATGTCTAATAATCATGTTGTAGGATTAAAAAATGTTACAATAAACGAAGATTTCTTTATTGGACATTTTCCTGGAGCTCCAGTTATGCCAGGAGTTATTATTGTTGAAGCAATGGCTCAAACAGGTGGAGTTTTAATTTTAAGCTCTGTACCAGATCCAGAAAATTATTTAACTTATTTTATGAAAATAGATAACGTTAAATTTAAACATAAAGTTTTACCAGGTGACACCCTAATTTTTAAATGCGATTTAATATCACCAATTAGAAGAGGAATTTGTCATATGCATGCAAAAGCTTATGCAAACGGAAAATTAGTTGCAGAAGCAGAATTAATGGCTCAAATTGCAAGAAAACAATAATATTAAATTTCAAAAAGGATAAATTTCAAAATTTAATATAGAATTTGAATTAAGAAAAAATAACAATGTTCACGTCTCGGCTTCTCTCTCCTTTGGAGAGGGGTTTGGGGGTGAGGAAAAATTTAAATTATGAATCAACCCTTAGCATACGTTCATCCTGAAGCAAAAATTGCAAAAAATGTAGTAATAGAACCTTTTACAACCATACACAATAATGTAATAATTGGTGAAGGAACCTGGATTGGTTCTAACGTAACTATTATGGAAGGAGCTAGAATTGGCAAAAACTGTAATATTTTTCCTGGAGCAGTTATATCTGCAGTTCCTCAAGATTTAAAATTTGGAGGAGAAGATTCTCTAGCTATTATAGGAGATAATTCTACAATTAGAGAATGTGTTACCATAAATAGAGGTACAATTGCCTCTGGTCAAACTACAATTGGTAAAAACTGCCTCATTATGGCAACAGCACACATTGCACACGATTGTCATATTGGAGACAATGCAATTATTGTAAACGGAGTTGCTTTAGCAGGACATGTTATAGTTGGAAATTATGCAATTATAGGTGGTTTAGCAGCAATTCATCAGTTTATTCATATTGGAGATCACGCAATGATTTCTGGTGGATCTTTGGTAAGAAAAGATGTTCCACCTTTTACTAAAGCAGCAAAAGAACCTTTATCTTATGTTGGTATAAATTCTGTAGGATTAAGAAGAAGAGGGTTTACAGCAGAAAAAATTAGAGAATTACAAGAGATATACAGAATTCTGTACCAAAAAAATTATAATACTAGTCAAGCTGTTAGTATTATTGAAGCAGAAATGGAAGCTACACCAGAAAGAGATGAAATCTTAGATTTTATTAGAAACTCTTCTCGCGGAATAATGAAAGGATATACTGGTGGATATTAATAAAATAAAAATTAAATAAATATAATACAATGGCAAGTACTTCAGATATTAGAAATGGGTTATGTATAAAACACAATCACGATATATATAAAATTATTGAATTCTTACACGTTAAACCAGGTAAAGGTCCTGCTTTTGTTAGGACAAAACTAAGAAGTTTGACCAACGGAAGAGTATTGGACAATACATTTTCAGCAGGACACAAAATAGATGTTGTAAGAGTTGAAACACATACTTTTCAATATTTATACGCTGAAGCTGAAGACTTTCATTTTATGAATACCGAATCTTTTGAGCAAATTACATTAAATAAAAATATATTAGATGCCCCAAATTTATTAAAAGAAGGTACTAATGTAATGGTTCAAATTAATACTGAAACCGATTTACCTTTATCTGTAGATATGCCAGCTTCTGTTGTATTAGAAGTTACTTATGCAGAACCAGGTGTTAAAGGTAATACTGCTACAAATGCAACAAAACCAGCAACTGTAGAAACTGGAGCATCTATAAACGTGCCTTTGTTTATTAACGAAGGAGATAAAATTAAAATAGATACTGCAACTGGTTCTTATATAGAACGAGTTAAATAATAATTTATAAATGAAATTTTCAAAACAATATAACTTAAAAGACATTGCTTCTATTATTGAAGCAGAATATATTGGTAATGATGATTTTCCGGTTTCTGGAATGAACGAAATTCACGTTGTAGAACCAGGTGATATTGTTTTTGTAGATCATCCAAAATATTACGATAAAGCGTTACAATCTGCAGCAACAGTTATTTTAATTAATAAAAATATTGATTGCCCAAGCGGTAAAGCCTTATTGATTTCCGATGATCCTTTTAGAGATTTTAATAAACTTACAAGGCATTTTATGCCTTTTACTTCATCTAATTCTGCTATTTCTCAAACAGCAAAAATTGGAAAAAATACTTTAATTCAGCCAAATTGTTTTGTAGGTAATAATGTAAGTATAGGTTCTAATTGTATTATTCATGCTAATGTTACTATTTACGACAATACAGTTATTGGTAATAATGTAATTATTCATTCGGGTACAATTCTTGGAGCAGATGCTTTTTATTATAAAAAAAGACCAGAAGGTTTTGATCAACTATTATCTGGCGGAAGAGTAGTTATAAAAGATAATGTTGGTATTGGAGCTTTATGTACTATAGATAAAGGTGTAACAGGCGATACAACCATTGGAGAAGGAACAAAAATTGATAATCAAGTACATGTTGGTCACGATACCGTTATTGGTAAAAAATGTTTAATTGCTTCCCAAACCGGAATTGCAGGTTGTGTAATAATCGAGGACGAAGTTACAATTTGGGGACAAGTTGGAACCACAAGCGGAATAACAATAGGTGCAAAAGCAGTAATTCTTGGTCAAACTGGTGTAACAAAATCAGTGGCTGGCGGTAAAACTTATTTTGGAACTCCAATCGAAGAATCAAGAGAGAAATTAAAACAACTTGCTAATATTAAACGCATACCAGAAATATTAGAAAAACTAAAGTAATATGAATGCAAAACAACTTGTATTAGATTTTTATAAGTCTGGATTTTTATTAGAAATAGATAGAATAAATCAATATTTACATTCAGATGTAGTATTAGAATGGAATAGTAGTAAAGGTTTTTTAAAACTTGATAAGAACGGAATTATAGAAATTAGCAATAATTTAATCAAGTCTTATGCTTCTTCAAGAATAGAAATTTCTCATATATTACAAGAAAACAATCTAGTTTCTGTGCGTTATTCGCATTATGTTAGCACTTTAGAGAATCCGTCAGATGATATTTTATTAGCTCATTTTATTGTTGTTTGGGAAATAAAAGAAGACAAATTATTACATGGATATCAAATGAGTCAATTAACGTAATTATTTAAAATTAATTAAAAGTAAAAAAACTTTATTTATCATTAGCAAAACATTATTTTTGCCAAATAAAAATAAAAACATCTATATAATCATATTATGAGCGTTTTAGTAAATAAAAATTCAAAAATAATTGTTCAAGGTTTTACAGGTAGCGAAGGAACTTTTCACGCATCTCAAATGATAGAATATGGTACAAATGTTGTTGGTGGAGTTACTCC
>Ga0209284_10001408_pt1 | contig 37129 bp, 30 predicted proteins | sample FRY03_FD_187211 | JGI IMG/M metagenome (GOLD analysis project Ga0209284, IMG submission 187211) | Freshwater microbial communities from Lake Fryxell liftoff mats and glacier meltwater in Antarctica - FRY-03 (SPAdes) (version 2) | ecosystem: Environmental > Aquatic > Freshwater > Ice > Glacier... | reverse complement strand
CCAAATATTCCAAGCAATCTAAATCCGTCTTGAATCTATCAGTAAACTCTAAAATGCTTTCTCCTGTAAACTTTTCCATAGCTAAAATTTTCAGTCACCAAGGTAAGTATTTATTTGTTCACCTCAATTAATATTTACCAAAGAAATATTGTGCAACAAGAATATTTCCTATTCCTGCCATTAAAATTATTTGTGTAAATCTGTGTTTTTTCTCCCTAAATCTCTGCGGAATTACTATTCTCTTTTAATCTCGTGTCCCACAAATTCTTCTAAAACGGCGAACATTTCATCCACGGAAAGCACTTCGAAATCGGGGTGTGATTTTAGAAAATTAGCGTTTAAAGTAACTAGGTTTTCTTCTAATTCAAAAAAAATGTCGTTGTTGAGCAAATCTCTAACTGGATTTACGCCTTCTAGTTTTCCTTTTAGGAATTTATTGAGCTTCACGCTGCTCATTAGTTTTACTTTTTTGGATTGTTGTTGGAATAATTCCAAGTGTTTTTCGGCTCCAATCAAAGCTAATCCTTCTTCGATTAATTCATTTAATTCAGCATTCCATCCAGAATTATGCACAAATTGCGCAAAGTTTCCTGTAGCATATTGGGAGTAATAATAGTCTAAATAATAACTCATCAAAGCATCTTCGTGAATCAAATCGTCCGCTATTTTTTCTTCTCGCATCAAGTTGATTACTGAAATATTGGAGTGAATAATGTCTTGGGGATTTTCACTGTTCATTGCCGTATCTGAAACTATTATTCTACCGAATTCCATTTTTTTTGATTTAAATATGCTGCAAATTTCCGTTAAATAAAAACAGAAAAAAAATAATTTTTAAGCTTTGTCAAAGTTTAAAACTAAAACCGTTAGAAAATGGATTTCATAATTATTTAAATTTTCATTTTAACACTATTTATTGACAAATGGGGAGTTAAAAATAATACTTTTGTTTCCTAAAAGTTTTTCACTGTTTAGGTTTTAAACTTTGACAAAGTAATTTTATACCAATTAAAAAACAAAATGAAGTACACCACTTTAACGAATACCGATATAAAAATCAGCAAGATTTGCCTTGGCACAATGACTTTTGGTCAACAAAACTCCGAAGCCGACGGTCACGCCCAAATGGATTATGCAGTCGAAAATGGAGTCAATTTTTTTGATACTGCCGAGATGTATTCTGTTCCGGCACGTCAGGAAACTTTCGGAAGTACCGAGAAAATCCTGGGAACTTGGTTCAAAAAAACGGGCAAAAGAGAAGCAATAGTTTTGGCTTCAAAAATTGCGGGGCCAAATCCAAATTTTGGCTACATGCGGGAGAAAGTAGATTTTTCGCCTGAGAGCATCAAGTTTGCATTAGATCAAAGTTTGACCCGATTGCAAACGGATTATATTGATTTGTACCAACTGCATTGGCCGGAACGTAAAACGAATTTCTTTGGACAACGCGGTTTCAAAGTCCAACATGATGATTGGGAAGATAATATTCAAAATGTCTTGCAAACTTTGGATGGTTTTATTAAAGAAGGAAAAATAAAACACATCGGACTTTCGAACGAAACACCATGGGGAATAATGCGTTTTCTAGAGGAAAGCAAATACCAAAATTTACCCAGAATTAAAACTGTTCAAAATCCGTATTCCTTGCTGAACAGAACTTTCGAAACAGGTTCTTCCGAAGTTTGTATGCGAGAAAATGTGGGTTTGTTGGCTTATTCTCCAATGGCTTTTGGCGTTTTGTCTGGAAAATTTTTATCGGGCGAAAGTCATCCAAATGCTAGAATCGAATTATTTCCTCAATTTTCAAGATACAATAGCGCCCAATCTGCCGAAGCTACGAGATTGTATCAAGAAGTTGCTGCTAAAAATGGATTGACTTTGACGGAAATGTCGTTGGCTTTTGTAACCCAGCAAGCATTTGTAAATAGCACGATTATTGGAGCAACGACAATAGAACAATTAAAGGAAAATATTGATACTATTGATGTGGTTTTATCCGATGAAATCCTGAATGAAATAAATGCTGTTCAGGCTGTGATTCCTAATCCTGCACCTTAAAAAAGGAAACACACTATCATATTAAACACCGTTATTTTGTATTCCAAAATAGGTTTAGTTGATTAATTTATGCTTGCTATTTGTCACGCAGGAAGCGTCTTTATAATTTTGCTCCTATGTATTGAGACGCTTTACAACGAGACAAATGGTGAGGGTTTATAAAATAAACTCAATTACAATTGAACAAATTATAGAGAAATCATATAAGTTGATTTTTTAAAAATTATCTATGAAAATCCGTTTAATCCGTATCATCTGTGGCCAAGAAATAGCCTGCTTCGTGCCTTTGCGGCCAAAAATCAAAACTCAAACGGTTCTTCCACAGCCAATGAATCCAAAGGAATAGAATCTAGCACTTTCAAATTTAAAAATGAATGAGCGTTCCCTGTAATTTGCAATGGAATGGATTCTCCAATGGTATCTTCTGGAACCAGAATTCCCCTTCGCAACATCAAATTGCTCAGGAATTTTTGTTGTTGTTTAGCAAAGGGTTTTAGATTTCCTTCGTTGTCGAATTGCCACATAAATTTCTTCGGTTTTGGAACGATGGTGGCCAAAAATAAACATTCTTTCAAGGTCAAATTCGCTGGACTTTTCTGGAAGTAGAATTGTGCGGCTTCACCAATTCCGTATACATTTGGTCCCCATTCGATAATGTTGAAATAGACTTCGAGCATTCGTTCCTTGCTGACGATTCGGTTGTTTTCAAGGATGTAAACTAGCAAGATTTCTTCCAGTTTTCGAGACACGGTTTTTTCGCGAGTAAGAAACACGTTTTTGATTAATTGCATGCTGATCGTGCTGGCGCCACGAGAGAATTTCTTGGTACGAATGTTTTTGAGAATTGATTGTTTGAAGGCTTCGTTGATAAAACCGCGATGCGAGAAAAACGACGGATCTTCAGAAGTCAAAACGCATTTTTGCATATAAGGCGAAATTTGATCTAAAGGCGTGTAATTTGGATTTGTCAAACCCACTAAAACCGAACGTTGTTGCACGTTTTGGATTATGGCATGATAGACAAATTCTTCGTTGAGTTTATTGAGATTGGCTTGGCCGTATTTGGTGATTTTCAGATTTTCTTTTTTCAAATTGCTGTCAAAAACTAATTGATTGGGCTTGTTTTTATTGAACATAAAATCCAGTTTGTATTCAAAATTACCTTCGGCTTGCATTCCCTGAAAATGAGTAAACAAACCATCGGGAAGCGAAGCGATAAAGTCCTGCGCTTTCATTTTTGAAATGCCAACTTTGAGCTTGTAAATTGTGTCTTCTTTGGTTTCATAAACCAGATAAGGATGGAATTTGACCTTGTTGAATTCGGCCGATGAACTGCTGTCAATAGAAACAAAATCAGAACCCAACAAGAACCGAAAGTCGAATTTTGCATTTTTGATTACCACGTCTTTATTGGCAATTTTTGGATGATTGACCATCAAATTAGCAATGGAAGCAAAGCCGTCAACATGCAATTCGCCATTTGATTTGTCTATGTTTTGAATATTGAGTCGAATAGAATCGAGGCTAGATTTCAAACCATAGCGTTCGTCAAGATAAGGTACTTTTATCGCGCCAGAGTCAATGTTAAAAAAACGAATGTCGGCTTTTTTGTTTCTTGGATCTGCAAAACCCGCTATTCGGATTCGCTGGGTGAAAGCTTTGGTTTCGACTTTAATCGAGGTTTCCAGTTGCTTGTTGACCAATCGTAGTTTTTGGAAATTAACAGCAGTTTTTCTGCCATTATCGTCCAATCGAAACGAAAGGTTTTCCACTTTCATGTCGGTTGGCACTAAATTGAGCATTTTCGAAATAATGTTGTAGGCAAATTTAGCATAATCTCTTTTTTCGTTAATGTCGGTCGTTTCGTCCTTGTTCTTTTTTAGAAAAACATCAAAATTTCGACCCTTTTTATTTTTGACCAATTGGACATAGCCATTTTCAATTTCCAAGGTGCCCAATTGAATATCACCAATCAACAATCCCCATAAATTGACGCTAGTTTTCATTTTATGAATGTTGAAAAGCGTGTCGGCATTTTTGGGAACTAAGATTATATAAGAAAAACTAAGGCCGGAAAGTCCAACAAAAGAAGCTTTTTTTACTGAAAAATCGCTGCTGTAATCGCGTTCCATTTTGACGGAAACTTTTGCAATGGTTTGTTGCAACAGCATATTCCTAAAAACAAAAAGAGCAATAATAAGCATGATGAAAATCCCAACAATTATCTTTGCCGTTAAAATTATTTTTTGTTTTCGGGTTCTCAAGAATATAAAGATATTATGTTTTTTAGGTGACCAAATTTATCGGTTGTATTCATTTTTTTTGGTTTAATTTGACCTTTTATTTGTTTTTTTTAACTTGTTTTTGCCAATCACCAATCACGAATACCATAAAAAGGAAAAATAAAAAAACTAATAAGAGTGTCCACCAAATATTGATAATTTTAAAAAACCATAGAAGAGGAATATTGAACAGGATTACTCCAAAAGCGAAATTTTTGAAACCTAAAGGTTTGTCTTTTAAAATTAGAAGTTCTAATAAATAATTTCTAATTGAAATTAGCGTGAAATAGCATATAAGACTAATTATGATTTTTCTTTTTATGGTTGTAGTTAAATCATATTGAATAAGCCAAGGAGTGAATAAAATTATAGTTAAAATAACATAAAAAAAGGAATTTATGAAGACTCGTTTTTTTTCTTTTAAGTTTGTTACCTGTTCAACATAAGTTAGATTAATATTAATTATTCTATCGTCAAAAAGAGTTAAAATGTCACCAGGAATATATTTTTTGTAAACAACTTTATCGGAATAAATCTTATGCCTTTCATAAATATTTTCTTTATTTTCTATTGATGTTTCAAAGTCTTTATTTATTGTATTCGAGACGGATATAAATTTATAAGCATCCTTTAATATTATACAATTTAGTTTGTTTGTTAATGGGTCAATAAAATAATTTTGTACATACCCGCTATAGAGCTCCGTCTTGTCTTTGCATTCAATTAAAACGTCTGCATTAGTATATAAATATTTATTATTGGAATTTTTTTGACCATTTATTTTTTTTGATCTAATTAGATAATGCCAATAATTTTTATATCTAAGAGCTGGGATATATGAATCGATGTTTGTTAAACGGATTAATTTATAAGAAACAAAACCTGTAAAAATTGAAATACAGTATAGGATTAAAATTAGATAAACATAATTTTTGTAAAAATATTTGTCAACATCAGTTTTCTCAGGTAATTTGTTGGCGGATAAAGTTTCGAATAATTTTTTTACATTTTGATAAGATACATATTCTTGTGTTTTTGCAAGTGTATAAGTTTCTATGAAAATAAAGAATAGAACACTCAATGTAATTATTAATGTACTGAAAAACAAAGTCCAAAGTAATCTTTCCATCAAGTTACCTTGTTGAAATTGTTTTGTAAAATCGCCACTAAAATAAAATTTCCTGAACAAGAGCCCAGGAAATATAAATATTAATATATAAAATATTGTGTTTAATGCTAGATTTTCCAAATTTAACCTAATGAAATTATTATTGTTTTATTTGAAAGTATAACTTCCTTTTGCTTAATACTTTTGTTATTTAATAAATAATCAACTGCTTTATCAAGCTCTTTTTTATCTTTTGGATTTTCAATAATATTCATAACTTCATTACTGATTAATGAATTTCCATTTGAAAATTCTGAAGTTAATCCAGATGCCAAAGTGTGTAAAGTGTTTTTAACGTTTGTTAAAAAAACAGATATAGTTTCCATAGTGTAAAGATTTTATAAACGTTATTCAAAGTTAATACCAAAAAACTGATCTGCAACCTTTTTTAACAGATTATTTTATATATTATCCAAACAATTCGCTCGCTACGTCTTCAATCTTCGCCACCAATCGGATTTTGATTAGGGTGTTTTTCAAGGCAATTTTATTGTATTTGGATACAAATATGGTGGAAAATCCTAATTTTTCGGCCTCTTGAATGCGTTGGTCCACACGATTCACGGGACGAATCTCGCCTGACAAACCCACTTCGCCGGCAAAACAAAAATCTTTGCTTACCGGAATATCTTCGTTCGACGATAAAATGGCGGCAACAACGGCTAAATCAATCGCAGGATCATCTACTGAAATTCCTCCGGTTACGTTCAAGAAAACGTCTTTGGCGCCAAGCCTGAAACCGGCTCTTTTTTCTAAAACTGCCAAAATCATATTCAGTCTTTTGGCATTGTATCCCGTTGTGCTGCGTTGCGGTGTTCCGTACACTGCGGTACTCACAAGCGATTGAATTTCAATCATTAACGGACGCATTCCTTCGAGAGTTGAAGCGATTGCAGTTCCTGATAATTCCTCGTCTTTGTGGGAAATTAATATTTCGGAAGGGTTTGAAACTTCGCGTAAACCATTGCCTAGCATTTCGTAAATCCCGATTTCGGCAGTGGAGCCAAAACGGTTTTTATGAGAACGCAAAATACGATATACGTGATTTCTATCGCCTTCAAATTGCAAAACGGTATCGACCATATGTTCCAAAATTTTGGGGCCAGCAATGTTTCCGTCTTTCGTAATATGACCAATTAAGATTACCGGAATATTGGTTTCCTTAGCAAATTTTATCAGTTCGGCAGTGGTTTCCCGAATTTGAGAAATACTTCCCGGAGTCGATTCGATATAATCCGTATGAAGTGTTTGAATGGAATCGATGATGACGATTTCAGGTTCGATAGCTTCAATTTGTTTGAAGATATTTTGGGTTTTGGTTTCGGTAAGAATGTAGCAATTATCCCCGTTTGGCGTGATTCTCTCGGCACGCATTTTTATTTGTTTTTGGCTTTCTTCGCCAGAAACATACAAGGTTTTGTAAGGAAGTTTTAAGGAGATTTGGAGCAAAAGCGTGCTTTTTCCAATGCCGGGTTCACCTCCCAAAAGGATTAAAGAACCAGGAACAATTCCGCCACCCAACACCCGATTGAGTTCGCCATCTGTTGTGTCCATTCTTATTTCTTGGCTGGAATCAATTTCGTTTATTCGCAAAGGTTTTGCTGCTTTGGAATTAGAAGTTGATTCGCTTTTCCAACTCGATTTTTCTTCTTTTTGAATGATTTCCTCGGCGATGGTATTCCACTCTTTGCAGGAATTGCATTGGCCTTGCCATTTTGAATATTGTGCGCCACAATTCTGGCAAAAGAAGGAGGTTTTTACTTTAGACATTATTTTTTGGGTATTAAACTTTGCATTTCATCAAGTTTTTCAAACATCATATCTTTGGTCAAGTCGCCAATTTCGTCAAATTGAGCTGCTTTTTGATAGGCTTTTGCCGCTTTTTTCGAATCACCCATTTTTTCGAACATCAATCCCAATTCATAATCGGCGAGCATTGATTTTGGATAGGCTTTTTTGGCAAGGTCAGATAATTTTTCTAATTCTGGATAGGCTTTATTTTTTAAAATTGCGGCTTCGATTGCTTTAAAATCCGTTGTTCGAATGGGAACTTTGAATCCCAAGGTTTTTTCAATTCCATCGTATTTATCAGTCAAATATTTTACGTAACCATTTTGAAGTACTGCAATTTTTTCTAAATATTCCGCCATAGAAATAGGTTTGTAGCAGTCAAAAAATTGGTACAAAGCATTTGGGATAGAATAGAGAACCGAGGAATAATGGGATGCTCCCTTGAAGTGGTCGTATTTATAATTTAGTAACGGATTGATAACCAATTTTATGTTTGCATCCAAGGTTTTGACGGATTTCAATAGCTCCTTAAAATCACCGTCTGCGGTGGACTGGTAATAAAAAATGGGTTGTTTTAATTTAGAAAACATTTCTGGAATTCGGGTTTCCATTTCAGGAGCAAGTTCTGGACTTAAAGAAATGTAAGCATTGAATATTGGGTTTTCTTTGTATAGAAAAAAGTTCAAATAGCCTGCTGTCCTGTCGTGTCCAGCAATGATTCTGAAAGGTGCCACGCGGTATTTTTTTTCGATATAGGGAAGCAATTCGCCACCAATGAATTCGAAAAAACGCGCCCCTTTTTCAGCTGGAACACCATTAAAATCGTCATAATTGCTGTCTTCTATTCGCTCTTTATTTATGTTTTGGCTGATGCCAATGATGATGGTTTCTGGCAAATCTTCCCAATAGGCACCATAATTTAAAGCGCCAAAGAAAGGGTCGAACAGATAATCACCATCGAGTAAAAGGAGAATCGGATATTTTTTAGTTGTATTTTGTTCGTAAGTAGCAGGTAAATCCAATGGTGATTTCCCGGCTTTCGCCCAACTTGGTGGAAACCAAAGTTTCCGTGATTTTTTGTGAAAAAACTGATGTTGAAAAAAGCAGCAAAAGCAGTAGCTGTTTCATAATTTCTTTGGTTTGGAAATTAATATTCACCCAATTCTTCAAGGAAGAAAAGAGTAGCAATATAGTACTTTTTATTTGCTTTTTTTTAAATCAGAAATAGTAAAAAGAGAATATATTTAAAACAAAAACGAATACTATTTTTGAGGAATATTTCTGAAGTTTTCAGAATAAAATTTTAAAATGATTAAGTCAGGGAATTGTCTTTTTCATTTGGAAAAACAATCCAGGGTTTGAAGGTTTTGGCCTCTTCAAAATCTAATGTGGCATAAGAAATAATGATAATGACATCGTCTTTTTGCACTTTTCTGGCAGCTGGCCCGTTGAGGGTTATTTCGCCAGAATTTTTTTCGCCAACGATAACATAAGTTTCAAAGCGTTCGCCATTATTGATGTTTACAACAGATACTTTTTCGCCTTCGATGAGGTTTGAAGCTTCCATTAATGCTTCGTCAATGGTAATGCTACCGATGTAATTTAAATCGGCTCCGGTTACTTTTACACGGTGAATTTTTGATTTTACGACTTGTATTTGCATCTTGCAAAAGTAAATTAATTTAATGAAATGGTGTCAATCAATCGAATATTATTGACAAATACGGCGATAAAAGCGCGGTATTTTTTGTCTTTATTTTTTCTCAAACAAGGCAAAAGTGTTGCTTCATCAGCGATTTGAAAATATTCTAATTTAAAATCCAGATTTTTTTCAAATGATTTTTGTATCCATTTAGTTACAGTTGAAGCACTATTTGTTTTGAATTTTGCTTTTGCAGTAACTAAAGCTTTATAAATCAAGGAAGCCTCCTGTTTTTCTAATGGCGATAAAAGTGCGTTTCTGGAACTCATCGCTAAATTATTCGCGTCTCTATAAATGGGACAACCTTTGATAATGACTTTAAAGTTGTTTTTGGCAACCATTTTCTTTACAATTTGCAATTGTTGAAAATCTTTTTCGCCAAAATAGGCGTTTGTAGGTTTCACAATTTCGAAAAATCGTTTTACGATAGTGCCAACGCCATTAAAATGCCCGGGTCTGAATTTTCCTTCCATTTGGTGTTCCAATCCGTCAAAATCGAAAGACTGGGAGGAAGTGTTTCCTTCATAAATATCATCAACAGTTGGAGCGAAGAGTATGATTTCGGGATTAAAATCCGCAATTTTTTTGATGTCTTCTTCCAGGGTTCTTGGGTATTTCGCCAAGTCTTCGGGATTGTTGAACTGGGTTGGATTTACAAAGATACTCACGACCGTGACTTGGTTTTCCCGCATTGATTGTTGCATCAACGATAAATGTCCTTTGTGTAATGCGCCCATTGTTGGAACGAAACCGATGGAGGAATGATTGGTTTTAATAGATTTTAAATAGTCTATCAAAGCTGCTTTTCCGTAGAAAATATGCATAGGTGTTTTATTGAAATAATATGCAAACATAATATTTTAGTCCATAACTGCATAAATTTTTGTAATTTTGCATGGTTTTTATAGCCAATAAATTTATTAAACTACGATATGGAAGATAAGAGAATATTATATGTATCATCTGAAGTGGTACCTTATCTAGCTGAAAATGAGGTGTCTTCAATGTCTTACGAAGTGCCGAAAATGATTAATAATCAGGGAGGGCAAATCAGAATTTTTATGCCACGCTATGGGAATATAAACGAAAGAAGGCATCAATTGCACGAAGTAATACGACTTTCTGGAATGAATTTGGTTGTGAATGACTTGGATATGCCCTTAATAATAAAAGTGGCTTCGATACCAAAAGAAAGAATTCAAGTCTATTTTATTGACAATGATGAATATTTTAAAAGGAAAGCCACATTTACCGATGAAGAAGGTACGATGTTTCCGGATAATGACGAACGAGCTATTTTCTTTGCAAAAGGCGTTGTCGAAACTGTAAAAAAACTCAATTGGGTTCCAGATATTATCCATGTTCATGGGTGGATGGCAGCAATGTTACCCATTTATATGAAACATTATTACAAAAACGAAGCCTTGTTCTCAGAAACAAAGATTGTGACCTCGGTTTATAGTCAATCTTTCGAGGGAACTTTGGACAAAGAGATGATCAATAAAGTTGCCTTTGACGGAGTGCCAAACGAAGCGATTCAAGATTTGGAAAACCCGGATTACGAAAGCATTATGAAAGCCACCATTAGCCATTCTGATGCGGTTATTATTGCCTCAGACAACCTGTCGCCAAGTTTAACAAAATTTATAGAATCTTCAGGAAAACCTTTGTTACCTTTCGCCCCGAAAGATAAATTCGCTGAAGCGTATTCTAATTTTTATAAAACCTTTGTTCTATAAATTAAACATTTTCTAGTAAACATGCACAATAATTCTTTTTTTAAGCCCCTTTTATTACTTGTAAGTTTCCTTCTTTTCGCTTCTTGTGATAAAGAATATAATGAAATTGGGGACGCGTTAATTGGTGAAAACCATTTTAATTTGGGTAAATACATTTCTAATGTTGTAGCTTACAACGAAAAAATAACGCCCATTCAATCTGAAAATCTTGCTGTAAATGCCTTGGGGATTTATGAAAGTCCAACATTTGGAAAAACTACAGCAAATTTTGCAACCCAATTAATATTAGTGAGTGTGAATCCAAAAATCGGAACCAATCCCGTAATAGACAACGTATATATTGACGTGCCTTATTTTGTGGATGCTACAAAAACAAAACCAATAACAGCTGGTGGAAACACCTATGAATTAGACTCTATTTATGGAAAACCTAATGCAAAAATAAAACTGAGTATTTTTGAATCAGGTTTATATATGAGAGATTTGGATCCTGTTGGTGGATTTCAAGACGCACAGAAATATTTTTCAAATCAAAACACGGATTTTGACAACCTTAAAGTTGGAACTCGTTTGAATGATGATGCTGATAAAGCACAAAACGACGAATTTTTCTATAATCCTGTTCAACGCATCCTTACCACTACTGATGCTGCCGGAAAGGAATCTAATGTTTATTCGGTTCCAACAATGCGTTTGAAATTGAATTCTGCTTTTTTCAATTCCAAAATAATTCAGGCTCCATCTGGTAAATTAGCAACAAACGATGTTTTTAAAGAATATTTTAGAGGGTTGTATTTTAAAGTGGAACAATCAGGTACTGATCCTGGAAGTTTAGCGATGATGAATTTTGCTAAAGGTACAATCACTATTAATTATAAAGAAGATTTATCCACAACTGTAGGAACGGTGGTTACTGTAACTAGAGTTGAAAAATCAATAGTTCTTAATTTGTCAGGAAAAACGGTAAGCTTGCTAGAAAAAAGCAATCCAAATTCAGTTTATGAAACGGCTGTAAATTCGCCAGACAGAGTACTTGGTGATGATAAGTTATATTTAAAAGGAGGCGAAGGTTCATTGGCTGTATTAAAACTTTTTGGTCCAGATTTATTTGGCGCTGATGGAACAACTGGTTCTCCAAACGGTGTGGCAGACGAACTAGATATTATTCGAAAAAGTGGCTGGTTAATCAACGAAGCCAATCTGGTTTTTAATATCGATGCCGCTGCAATGACCAATAGTTATGAGCCAGAAAGAATTTATTTATATGATTTTAATAATAGTCGTCCAGTTATGGATTATTATCTTGACGGATCATCAAGTGCAATTTTCAAAAAATCAAAGTTGATATTTGACGGAAACATAAATAAAGATGCCACATCAAAAAGAGGGCTTACTTATAAAATCAGGATTACGAACCATATTAGAAACCTGATAAAAAATGCCGATGCAAAAAATGTAAATTTAGGAATTGTTGTTACCGAAGATATTACCATTGATAATTCCAATAAATTGAGGACTGCAAATGCGTTTCTTTTACAGGCTCCAAAAGCAAGCGTTATGAATCCGTTGGGGACAATACTTTATGGAGGGAAATCAACATCAATAAACCCTCTTGAAGACAAAAGATTAAAACTTGAAATTTATTACACCAAACCTAATTAACCTATAAATATATGTGTGGAATTGTTGGATACATTGGTTACAGAGAAGCTTATCCTATTGTAATTAAAGGACTAAAAAGACTCGAATACAGAGGATACGATAGTGCAGGGGTTATGTTATATGAGGGAACTGACTTAAAACTTTCCAAAACAAAAGGGAAAGTTTCAGATCTTGAAGAGAAAGCCTCAAAAGAAATTTCGACCAATGGAACCATTGGAATTGGACATACACGTTGGGCAACTCATGGAGTTCCAAATGATGTGAATTCCCATCCACACCTTTCTAATTCAGGTGATTTAGCGATAATTCATAACGGAATTATTGAAAATTATGCTCCACTGAAAGAAGAATTAATAAAAAGAGGGTATATTTTTAAATCGGATACAGATACTGAAGTCCTTGTAAATCTTATCGAAGAAGTCCAAAAAAAAGAAAAACAAAAATTAGGGAAAGCAGTCCAAGTAGCGCTAAACCAAGTTGTGGGTGCTTATGCAATTGCTGTTTTTGATAAAAAAAATCCAGATGAAATTGTTGTGGCTCGTTTGGGAAGTCCACTGGCAATAGGAATTGGAGAAGGAGAATATTTTATAGCATCAGATGCTTCTCCATTTATAGAATATACTTCGAATGCCGTTTATTTAGAAGATGGTGAAATGGCCAATATTAGGTTGCATAAAGCAATGAAAGTTCGAAAAATTAAAGATGACACTTTAGTTGATCCTTATATTCAAGAACTCCAAATGAACTTGGAGCAGATAGAAAAAGGGGGTTACGATCATTTTATGTTGAAAGAAATATACGAACAGCCAAGTGTCATTAAAGATACATATCGTGGAAGACTTCATGCGAATGAAGGTTTTATCCAAATGTCGGGTGTTGAGGATAATTTAGAAAAATTTTTGAATGCAGAAAGAATTATCATCGTTGCTTGTGGAACTTCTTGGCATGCAGGTTTAGTGGCTGAATATGTATTTGAAGAATTTGCCCGAATTCCAGTCGAAGTAGAATATGCATCGGAGTTTAGATATAGAAATCCAATAATAAATCCACGCGATATTGTAATCGCCATATCACAATCTGGAGAAACAGCCGATACAATGGCTGCCATAAAATTAGCCAAAGAAAAAGGAGCTTTTGTTTTTGGAGTTTGTAACGTAGTTGGTTCTTCTATATCGAGAGAAACACATGCAGGAGCTTATACTCATGCCGGTCCGGAAATTGGCGTCGCATCGACAAAAGCATTCACCACACAAATCACGGTATTAACTATGATAGCCTTGCGTTTGGCAAAAGCAAAAGGAACATTGTCTACTACGGATTTTCGCAGGTATTTGCAAGAATTAGAAATCATTCCTGAAAAGGTTAAAGAGGCATTGGAAACAAATGATAGGGCAAAAGAAATTGCTAACGTTTTTAAAGATTCCCAAAACTGCTTATATTTAGGTAGAGGTTATAATTTTCCGGTTGCTCTTGAAGGGGCTTTAAAGTTAAAAGAAATCTCTTATATCCATGCCGAGGGTTATCCTGCTGCCGAAATGAAACACGGTCCAATCGCTTTGATTGACAATCACATGCCCGTTGTTATTATTGCTCCAAAGCAAGGACATTATGATAAAATAGTAAGCAATATCCAGGAAATTAAATCCAGAAGCGGAATCATTATAGCTGTGGTTACAAAAGGGGACAAACAAGTACGAGAATTAGCCGATTATATTATCGAAATTCCAGAAACTTCAGACGCCTTGTCACCACTAATTACCACTATACCTTTGCAATTATTGTCTTATCATATTGCGGTTATGAGAGGCTGTAATGTTGACCAACCACGTAATTTAGCCAAGTCAGTTACTGTTGAATAAATAATTTTAAATATATTTTTAAGCAAAGCGAGACTTTTTAGTCTCGCTTTTTTATTAAGAATGTTCAATTTTGAGATTGTGTTTTATATGCGAGCATAGTAAATCGTAATTTTTTAACTAAAAAACTAACATTAATTTAAGATTGTGAGTTTTGAGTGTTTATTAAGAAATTATCAAATATTAAATAAAAATTATGTTTTTTTATTAATATCAAAATTATTTGTACTTTGGCGGCATTAACTAACAAAATTTAACCCAAATGAGAAGCTATTTAATTATTTTGTCTTTGTTTTTTTGCGGCATTTCTTATGCCCAAAATACAATCACAGGTTCCGTTACGGAAACTAACAACCAACCTATTCCAGGTGTAAACATCAAAGTCATTGGTGATAAAGCTGGAACGGTCACGGATGCTGATGGAAAATTCACTTTGATTTCGTCAAAAAGCCTCCCTTTTACACTTGAAGTTACCAGTATTGGACATGAAACTAAAAAAGTTAATGTTACTTCAAACAATCAAAATGTAAGTATAAAACTTACCGACTCACAAACCACTTTGGATGAAGTAGTAGTTTCTGCATCCAGAACTCCGGAGCGTGTTTTAGAATCTCCTGTTACCATTGAAAGAATGGGAATTAAGGAAATCAAAAAAACTGCCTCTCCAACTTTTTATGATGGATTGGAAAACCTGAAAGAAGTTCAAATGAACACGAGTAGTTTGACTTTCAAGTCGATAAACACCCGAGGTTTTGCAACAGTGGCAAACGTTCGTTTTATGCAGTTGGTAGATGGAATGGACAATTCATCTCCATTGTTGAATTTTGTGTTGGGAAACATGATTGGAGTTTCTGAAATAGATATCCAAAGTGTAGAGTTGTTGCCAGGTGCATCCTCAGCTTTGTATGGTGCAAATGCTTTTAATGGAATTATGTTTATGAATAGCAAAAGCCCCTTCAATTATCCTGGTATTGCAACGTATTTAAAATATGGCGCAACTAGTCAAGAAGCAGCAGGCACAAACACTTTTTATGATTTTGGGATAAGAATGGCACACGCTTTCAATAAACATTTTGCGGCCAAAGCCAACTTTACCTATATGCAAGGAACCGATTGGTTCGCCACAAATTATGACGATAAGAGCCGTCAAGGACAGGGAATAACTAGAGGTAACGTGAATTATGATGGTATAAATGTTTATGGCGATGAAGCTTCCACAAACTTAAAAGTTGTTGGGCAATCTTTGGCTGATTTGGGTCTAATTCCAGCTTCAGCTGTAAATTTACTTCCAAATTATAATGTCAGCAGAACGGGATACAATGAAGTAGATTTGACAGATAATAAAGCCAGTAACACAAAAATGGATTTTTCATTCCATTTCAGACCAATGGGAGACGAAAGATTGGAAGTAATTTGGCAAAGTAAGTTTGGATATGGAAATGCAGTTTACCAAGGAGCAAATCGCTATTACCTAAACAATTTTTTTATGCAACAACATAAATTAGAGGTAAAAGGGAAAAACTTTTTCTTGAGAGGCTACACCACTTCAGAAGATGGAGGACAATCCTACGACATGCTTTTCACTGGACTTAACGTAAATAGGGTTTGGAAAGATGATAAAACATGGTTTGGGCAATATGCAGGAGCTTATGTTCAGTCTACATTAGCTGGACAGACACCAGAAAATGCACATTTGATTTCAAGAAGCGTAGCGGATACTGGTAGACTAATTCCAGGAACTGCAGGTTTCCAAAATGCTTTTAACCAAGTAATCGCCAATCCAGATGTTTTGTCAGGTTCCAAATTAGTAGATAATTCTAGAATTTACCATTCTGATGTCAATTATAATTTTAAAGACCTTATTAAATTTGGAGAAATTCAAGTTGGTGGATCTTACAGACTTTATCAATTGAATTCTCAAGGCAGAATCTACACGGATGCTGACGGACCAATAAATTACAATGAATACGGAGTTTATACACAGTTGCAGAAAAAATTTATGGAAGACAGATTGAAGTTTACAGGATCTGTTCGTTATGATAAATCTAAAAACTTTGACGGAAATTATTCTCCAAGAGTATCATTGGTTTATTCTGGTGGTGAAAAAAAACAACATAATTTCAGGGGTTCTTATCAAACAGGCTTTAGAAACCCAAGCACTCAAGACCAATACATTGGTTTCAATGTTGGAAGTGCGGTATTAATAGGTTCTGCTCCTGACAATTTATTAAGATATTCGGAAACAAGATCAGTTGCAAATGGTACTCCAGCTATTGGACAAGTTTATGCAGGAGGTTCTTCTGTGGTGGTGACTGGTGTAAATGCTTATCAAAATTCATACACAAAAGCTTCTATTGATAAATTTGCAGCATTTGCAGCAGCCAATCCTGGGAATACGCCTGGAGCAGCCGCATTGCTTAGAAAAACAAATGTAAATAATGTAAAACCAGAAGAAGTGCAAGCTTTTGAATTGGGATATCGTTCTCAATATAAAGATGTGAATATTGACATTAATGGATACTATAACATTTACAATAACTTTATCGGAAACACCGTATCTGTTGCTCCATTATATGGAACAGCTAGCGAAACTTTCGATTTTGCCCAAGGCGCACCAACTTATGTAACGAACCCAGCGGTTCAAACCTTACACGCACTTGCCAACGGAAATGTAAGAGCATTTCAATTATACACCAATACGGCTTTGGAAATTCAATCATTGGGAGTTGGAATAGGACTTTCTAAAAAAATGTTTGGAAGTTATGATTTTGGAGTTAGTTATAATTATGCTGAATTTAATTTTGATCAAGCAAAAGACCCTGGTTTTGAAGCGGGTTTCAACACTCCAAAACATAGAGTTAAAGCTTCAATTGGAAATGAAAAACTATTTGAAAACTTTGGATTTAATGCAAGTGTAAGATGGAATAATGAATATTTATGGGAATCTACAATGGTGGATGGAATGATTAGTGCTGCCACGGTTATAGATGCACAAATCAATTATGGAATTCCAAAACTAAAATCTGTAATAAAAATTGGAGCTACTAACATTGGAGGAAAAGAATATATCCAAGTATTAGGTGCCGGAGCGATAGGACAACAGTATTTTGCTTCTTGGACAATTAATCCGTAATTAAATTAGTCAACAATATAAAAAATATAAGATAATGATAAAAAATTTCAAATGGCTAGTATTGGTTTCTTTAACCTTTGTAGCATGTAATAACAGCGACGATGAAGTAATAATATATGATTCATCAGACGGATTGCCGCCAACAGCAGGAAGTGCAAATTTCTCTAAATTTGTAAGTTTGGGAAATTCATTGACAGCTGGATATTCTGACAATGCCTTGTTTATCGAAGGACAAAAGGTTTCTTACACCAATATAATGGCAAAACAATTTGCATTAGTAGGCGGTGGAGAATTTAAAATTCCATACATGGCTGATAATATAGGTGGATTTAAAATTGGTGGGACTATCTTCGCTGGGCCAAGATTGGCTTCGACAGGAGGTGGAGCACCAATTGCAGTTTCGGGAACTCCCTCAACAGAAATTCTTAACCCAGCAGTAGTTACGGCAGGCCCTTATAACAACTGCGGAGTTCCAGGAGCCAAAAGTTTCCATTTGTTGTCACCAAGCTACGGAAGCGCGGCGGGAATTTCTCTGGGAACTGCTAATCCCTATTATGTTCGTTTTGCTCCAAATGGCACCACATCTGTTTTGGCGTATGCAATGTCTCAAACTCCTACTTTCTTTTCGCTTTGGATAGGAAATAATGATGTTTTGGGTTATGCAACAACTGGTGGTGATGGCACAAATCCTATAACGCCTTCTGCAGGAGCAGCCGGTGTTGGTTTTGATGCTACTTATGATGCTTTGGTAAACACATTAACGGCTACGGGTGCAAAAGGAGTTATAGCTAATATTCCTTATGTAAATACAGTTCCTTTTTTTACATTCATCGCAACAAATCCAGTACCCTTAAGCGCAGCACAAGTTGGGGCTTTAAATCCATTATTTGGAGCTATGAACAGTATGCTTGCAGCAGCAGGACAGCCAGCTCGTTTCCAAACATTAACAGTTAGTTCAACGAACCCGCTTTTGATAGCAGATGAAATGTTGGCTTATGATGCAACTGCTTTTTTTACGGCTGCATTTCAAGGAGCTCCATTTAATTATCCACTGGCAACTGCTGGATTTTTAGGAACCCTTTATGGAAAAGCGCGTCATGCAAGCAACGCACCAGCAACAAGAGATTATATATTATTAACCGCAGGTGGATCAATTGGAACAACTCAACCAGGATTTCCTCCCAATAATAATACAATTGGGGTGACCTATCCAATGGCGGACAAAGCAACTTTAACAGCTAGCGAAGTACTATTGGTAAAAACCGCAACAGATGCATACAATGCTAAAATTCAAGCTGTGGCAACAGCCAAAGGTTTAGCTTTTGTTAATGCTAATGCTTTGATGACTCAAGTTGCAGGTAGTGGATTATCGGCTAATGGATTTACAGTAACGGGTGCTTTTATTACAGGTGGTGGATTTTCAACAGATGGCGTTCATCCTTCTCCAAGAGGCTATGCAATGCTTGCAAATAAATTTATTGAAGCCATTAATTTAAAATATGGTTCTAATATTAAAGGAGTTGATCTAGGAAATTATAGAATTTTATTTCCAAAAACACTTTAAATATTTAAAATAATTATTTACAAAACCATTCGCTACGGCGAATGGTTTTTTCGTTTATGACGCATTCTTTGTTGATTCATTTATATATGATTCATTCATCTCAATTTTTCTTAATTTTTTATAAAAAAACTATTGATTTTTATATTTTAAAAAATTACCTTTGCGCACTGAAAATGCATCCAGTCGATTAGTTTCGAGTAAGCTGTACTTCATAAACCTGAATAGCTATTTAATAAATACATAAGCAATGTCAAAAGTAATAGGAAAAGTTGCCCAAATCATCGGACCAGTTGTCGATGTAGTTTTCAACGGAAAAGATGTTGAACTTCCAAAAATTTATGATTCATTAGAGATCACAAAAAAAGATGGAACTTTATTAGTTCTTGAAGTACAATCTCACATCGGTGAAAACACTGTTCGTACCATCTCAATGGATTCAACAGACGGTTTGAGCAGAGGTTATGAAGTAGTTGGAACAGGAAACCCAATCAAAATGCCAATTGGTGCAGATGTTTACGGACGTTTGTTTAACGTAATTGGAGATGCTATTGATGGTCTTGGGAATTTGCCAAAAGATGGTGAAAACGGAATGTCTATTCACAGACAAGCGCCAAGATTCGAAGATTTGTCCACTTCATCTGAAGTTTTATTTACAGGTATTAAAGTAATCGATTTGATTGAGCCTTATTCTAAAGGAGGAAAAATTGGATTGTTTGGTGGTGCTGGTGTTGGTAAAACAGTATTGATTCAAGAGTTGATTAACAATATTGCAAAAGGTCACGGTGGACTTTCAGTATTCGCAGGAGTAGGAGAAAGAACACGTGAAGGGAATGACTTACTTCGTGAGATGTTAGAGTCAGGAATTATAAAATACGGGGATGAATTTATGCACTCTATGGAAAATGGAGGATGGGATTTGTCTAAAGTGGATATGATGGGAATGAGAGAGTCTAAAGCTACTTTCGTTTTCGGACAAATGAACGAACCTCCTGGAGCTAGAGCTCGTGTAGCACTTTCAGGATTATCTATCGCAGAATATTTCCGTGATGGTGCAGGTTCTGACCAAGGAAAAGATGTATTATTCTTCGTGGATAATATCTTCCGTTTTACACAAGCAGGTTCTGAGGTTTCGGCTTTATTAGGTCGTATGCCATCTGCTGTAGGTTACCAACCAACATTGGCTACTGAAATGGGAGCGATGCAAGAGCGTATCACATCTACAAACAAAGGTTCTATTACGTCTGTACAAGCGGTTTACGTTCCTGCGGATGATTTAACGGATCCAGCACCAGCAACTACATTTGCTCACCTTGATGCAACAACTGTATTGTCTCGTAAAATTGCCGAGTTAGGTATTTACCCAGCGGTAGATCCATTGGATTCAACTTCAAGAATCTTGACTCCACAAATTATTGGTGAGGAGCATTATAACTGTGCACAAAGAGTAAAAGAAATTCTTCAAAAATACAAACAATTGCAAGATATCATCGCGATTTTGGGTATGGAAGAACTTTCTGAAGAAGATAAATTGGCGGTTTCAAGGGCAAGACGTGTACAACGTTTCTTGTCTCAACCTTTCCACGTAGCAGAGCAATTTACAGGATTAAAAGGAGTTTTAGTGGACATAAAAGATACCATCAAAGGATTCAATATGATTATTGATGGCGAATTAGATCATTTGCCAGAAGCAGCTTTCAACCTAAAAGGAACTATTGAAGACGCTATCGAAGCAGGAGAAAAAATGTTGGCGGAAGCTTAAAATCAGTTGGCAGTTTTCAGTTAGCAGTTTTCAGAACTTCTAACTTGTAACTTCTAACTTCTAACTTTAATAAATATGATTTTAGAAATAGTATCACCAGAAGCAAAATTATTTTCAGGAGAAATAACCTCCATTTCCCTTCCAGGAGTAGGTGGTCATTTTCAAATGTTGAATAATCACGCGCCAGTAGTTTCATTACTTCAAAAAGGACTTGTAAAAATTACAGCTCCTAGTTTCAAGTTCAGCAGCGAGTCAGAAAGGTTATTTACCAAAGTAAACGATCAAAACTACACAATAGCGATAAATTCTGGAACCATCGAAATGAAAGACAATAAAGTAATTGTTTTAGCCGACTAAGATAATTTCAATATAAAAACTAAAAGTCATACAGCAATGTGTGACTTTTTTTTTGGAGCTAATCCAGCTGTCCACTATATCTCTTGTGGCGAACCCCGCCACAAGAGGTAATTGCGAGAGCAATTGGCCATCTGGGCTCAAAAGTAAAAAAGAGAAATTATTCATCTTTTACAAACTCCATAATATCTCCAGGTTGGCATTCCAGAATTTCACAAATCAGTTCTAAAGTCGAAAAACGGATTGCTTTTGCTTTTCCAGTTTTCAAAATAGAAAGGTTGGCTGTCGTTATGCCAATTCGTTCCGCTAATTCATTGGAACGCATTTTTCTTTTGGCAAGCATTACATCAAGGTTTACAATGATTGCCATCGTTTATATTGTTAATTCGTTTTCTTCTTTCATTTTCTTGGCAATTTTAAAAACTTCACTAATAACCATAAAAAACAATCCAATACTCACAGATATTAAAAATGAATCATAGCTGCCAAAATCAAATGAAATACTCAAATGATTTCTTTCTGCCATATTATAAACAAAAATTGAAAAACTACTGGTAATTGAAGAAGCAATAATTAATTTTCCAATCAAATTAAATAGTCTAACAACTTCGTCATTAAAAATTTCTCTTTTCTGAAATAAACCAACTACTTTTCTTAACAGATAAATGCTGTTTAAAAAAAGCAAACCACTCATTACATTTATAAAAACAATTACTTTTGAAAAAATGGTTTGGCTGGTAATTTCATAACCTCTGATTTTTATAGGAATAGTCATTTCGGAACTAAATAAATAAAAAGGCAAAATGAAAATAATTGAAATTACAGCAATAAGAGAAAAGAACCAAAAGAAATCTAATACGGCTTTTAAAATGTTTAATTTTCTCATATCTTTATATGTTTTAATTGGATGTAAATATATAAAAATTATTGATAAACAATAATAAAACACATAAAAACAATAATTATTTTTATTTTCAGTGTAAATAAATATAATCTTTGTCGTCCGCGGCCCATTTTTTAAACCATTTATTTCATAACTTTGCCTTTATGAATTTCCCTAAAAATCTCGCTGCCAAACTCGAAATCCGCAAGCAAAACAACGCTTTGCGAATATTGCCTTTATTCAATAATTTAATCGATTTTTCATCCAATGATTATATAGGATTTTCAAAAAACAAAGCTATTTTTGAGGAAACGCATCATTATTTATTGAATATAAATTGCATCCAAAACGGTGCAACAGGTTCCCGGTTAATATCCGGAAACCACATCGTTTATGACGAAGTTGAAAATTACATTGCACAATTTCATCAATCTGAAAGTGCCTTAATTTTCAACTCAGGTTACGATGCTAATGTGGGTTTTTTCAGTTCCGTTCCCCAAAAAGGGGATCTAATTTTGTATGATGAATTGTGTCACGCCTCCATCCGAGACGGAATCCAGCTTTCGAATGCAAAATCCTATAAATTCCAGCACAATGATTTTGAGGATTTAGAACGTCTGATTCTGAAATTTGAACCAACAGCCAACAGCCAACAGCCAACAGCCATTTACATTGTCACCGAAAGTGTTTTTTCAATGGATGGCGATTGCCCCAATCTTGAAGAACTAGCACAACTTTCCGAAAAATTAAATTGCTATTTGGTTATTGACGAAGCACATTCTCTGGGGGTTTTTGGAGATAACGGACAAGGATTAGTTCAACAATTAGGATTACAAGACCAAGTTTTTGCTCGGATAATGACCTATGGGAAAGCGCTGGGATGTCATGGCGCTGCAATCTTGGGAAGTCAAGAATTGAAAAGCTATTTGATAAATTTTGCCCGCAGTTTTGTTTATACTACGGGACTTTCGCCACATTCGGTTGCTACAATTTTGCAATCGTATTCTCATTTAGCCACAGAAAAAGAAGCAATCGCAATGCTTCGAGAAAACATTGTTCATTTCAATCAAGAAAAGAAAATCTTGGGATTGCAACCAATGTTTGTTCGTAGTAAATCGGCCATTCAATCCGCTATTATTCCCGGAAACCAAAACGTAAAATCCATAGCCACTCAATTGCAAGAAAAAGGTTTTGATGTCAAAGCGATACTTTCGCCAACTGTTCCCGAAGGACAAGAGCGATTGCGGTTTTGTATTCATAGTTATAATTCGAAAGAGGAAATTTCGGAAGTTTTAGAGTTGTTGAGTAATTTTATATTTTAAATGGAAGAAAGTTTTAAATTAGTCAAGAGTTATCAATACTCATCAGAAGCTCAAATTTTCTATGGCAAATTGGAATCTGAGGGTTTAGAAGTTTACTTGCGAGATGTAAATACAGTAGATTCAAATCCTATATGGAGTAATGCGGTTGGAGGAGTTAAACTTTTTGTTAGAAGTCAGGATTTTGAAAAAGCCAAAAAAATTCTATCAGAAGTCAGTCAATATTCATTAGATGAAAACAACAAATTAATCAAATGCTCTAACTGTGGCGCTGAAGAAATAGAAATGGTAACTTCAATAAAGGATTTGAAAACGTTTTTCGCTTTTATTTTTTCACTGCTTTTTGTTCTGATGCCTTTTTATTCAAAATATAAATACAAATGTAATAAGTGCAATTTTGAATTTAACTAAATGACATCTTTGTCAAAGTTTTGAACTTTGACAAAGATTAAAACCTTAATTTTCCATCAAATTTCTCTCAAAAGTCTATTTTAAAAACTTTGTAACTTAACGCCTTCGTGGCAAAAAAATTTAATATGAAACTATTCATTACAGGAATTTCAACCGATGTAGGCAAAACTATTGCCTCATCCATCATTGTCGAAGCACTCGAAGCCGATTATTGGAAACCTATTCAGGCGGGAGATTTAGAGGATTCGGACAGTCATAAAATTAAAAAATATGTCTCTAACAGCAAAACTGTCATTCACGAAAATAGTTATAAACTAAATACACCAGCAAGTCCACATTTTGCTGCTGAAGTAGATGGAATTACCATAGATTTAAAAAATATTAAAGAACCGCATACAAAAAACCACCTCGTAATTGAAGGTGCTGGCGGTGTTTTGGTTCCAATTAATGACAAAGATTGCGTGATTGATTTAATCCAAAAAGACTATATAGTAATCGTTGTTTCCAGACATTATCTGGGAAGTATCAATCATACTTTGCTCACCATCGAAGCTTTGAATAGCAGAAATATTAATGTTGCAGGAATTATTTTTTCAGGAGATGAAAATAAGGCTACCGAAGAAATAATCCTGGCTAAAACTGGAGTTAATTGCATTGGAAGAATAGAACAAGAACCCTATTTTGACAATGCTGTTATTCAATATTATGCTGATTTATTCCGAGAAAATTTGTTGAAACTTCAATTTCAATAGCAATTGCAATTTCAACGGGAATTCATAAATCATAAATCATAAATCGTTAATCTTCAATCTGAAATCAAATGAACTTAACAGAAAGAGACCAAAAATACAATTGGCATCCCTATACGCAACACAAAACGGCACAATTACCCATCGCGATTGTTCGTGGGGAAGGCGTTTTGCTTTGGGACGAAAACGGCAAAGAATATATAGACGCAATTGCCTCTTGGTGGGTGAACCCTTTCGGGCATTCGAATCCGTTTATTGCTGATGCAATTTATAAACAATTAACAACTCTTGAACACGTCCTTTTTGGCGGATTTACACACGAACCAGCAATACTTTTGGCTGAAAAGTTGATTGAAATTCTTCCAAAAAACCAACAAAAATTATTCTTTTCAGATAATGGTTCTACAGCCGTTGAGGTTTCTATAAAAGTAGCTTTGCAATATTTTTTCAATAAAGGCGAAAAGAAAACCACGATAATTGCTTTCGAAAATGCCTTCCACGGAGACACTTTTGCCGCAATGGCAGCAAGTGGAATTTCCCTTTTTGTTGAAGCTTTCCAAGGAATGTTGATTGATGTAATCCGGATTCCTGTTCCAATAAAAGGTCAGGAACAAAATAGTTTTAACGCTTTGGCGGAAGCCCTAAAAACCAATAATTGTGCTGCTTTTATCTTCGAACCACTTGTGCAAGGCGCAGCTGGAATGGTGATGTACGAACCAGAAGCTTTGGATAAATTGATGCAAATTTGCCAAGAAAACAAAGTGCTCACCATAGCCGATGAAGTGATGACTGGCTTTGGAAAAACAGGAAAAACGTTTGCAACAGATTATTTAGCCAAAAAACCGGATATGATGTGTTTGTCGAAAGCTTTAACTGGCGGGACAATTCCTATGGCGATTACCACTTTTACGCAGGAGATTTTCGACGCTTTCTTTGACGATGACATCAATAAAGCGCTTTTTCACGGACATACTTTTACGGCAAATCCAACGGGTTGCGCAGCGGCTTTGGCAAGTATAGCCTTGTTGCAAACGGAGGCAATGCAAAACAATATTGTTCGGGTAAATAAGAGTCATTTAAATTTTCAAAAACACATTGAATCCCATCCAAAAGTGACCACTACACGAGTTCTCGGAGTGATTTTTGCCTTGGAAATACAAACCGATAGTGCTGCGAGTTATTACGGAAGTTTACGCAACAAACTCTATGATTTTTTTATCGAAAACGGAATAATAATCCGTCCTGTTGGCAATATTGTTTACATTTTACCGCCTTATGTTATAAGTGACGAGCAATTGCAAAAAGTATATGAAGTTGTCGAAAAAGCATTGGAAATAGTTTAAATTTGCAAAAAAATAAAAGGACACTAATTTCACAAATTTTTACAAATTATTTTTAAGTACTGAAAAACAAAACAAATTATTGTTTTCTGATTTGTCAAATATAAATTCGTGCAATTCGTGTTAAAAAACAAAAAGTCTTGTCAAAAACAATTTCCATAACATCGATAGCATCTATTTCCCCTTTAGGCAATGACCCAAAAACCATTTGGAACAATTATCAAAGTCCAAAACATTGCTTTACGCAACAGTTTTTAGACCATAAAAACACACTTGTTGCAACACTTGGTGAGGATTCAAAGCAGTTAATAGAAAGCCTTAGACAATCTGAAAGTAAATATAAATTTTTAGATAAAACCGTTTTGTATGCTGTCGCTGCTTCACGCAAAGCCATTGAGAATGCGGGTTGGACACAAAATGACGTTTTTGGAATCAACATTGGTTCTTCTCGTGGGGCCACTGATTTATTTGAAAAACATCATCAGGAATATTTAGAAACGGGCAAGGCACAAACTTTGGCTTCGCCAACGACCACTTTGGGAAATATTTCCTCTTGGGTTGCCCATGATTTGCAAAGTTCAGGACCTGAAATTTCCCATTCTATAACTTGTTCCACCGCTTTGCACGCTATGTTGAACGGCGTGGCCTGGCTTAGAGCTGGAATGGCCGACAAATTCCTTGTTGGCGGAAGCGAAGCTCCTTTAACGGATTTCACCATTGGACAAATGCGGGCATTAAAGATTTATTCGAACATAGCGGAACGTCAGCCTGAGCTTGTCGAATGGCCGTGTCGCGCTCTTGATTTAGAAAAAACTCAAAACTCATTGATTCTTGGTGAAGGAGCTGCAGTTTGTTGTTTGGAAATGGGTCGAAAGGAAAATGCTTTGGCTTTTATTGAAGGCATTGGTTACGCCACTGAAATTTTAGAACATAATATTTCCATTTCGGCGGAAGCGACTTGTTTTCAGAAATCGATGAAAATGGCTTTGGAAAATACGGACTTATCCGAAGTTGATGTCATTGTGATGCACGCTCCAGGAACCAAAGCAGGAGATTTAACCGAATTTAAAGCCATCCAGAAAGTTTTTGGTACAGATTTGCCGATGCTTACTACCAATAAATGGAAAATTGGACACACTTTTGGTGCTTCGGGAATGTTGAGTATTGAACTGGGAATTTTGATGCTGCAACATCAGAAATTTATTGGTGTTCCATTTAACCCTGGCAGCGTTGCAAAACCCATTCGTAAAGTGCTTGTGAATTCGGTAGGTTTTGGAGGAAATGCCGTGAGTATTTTGTTGAGTATTTAAGTTTTTAACTACAAAGGATTCGGTTTTTATTAGACACGGATTTCCACCCATTTTTAAAAAGTCCCCCAACTTAAATGACTTTATATTTCTTTTATGGTTTGAAAAACCTTCTGAATTCGCCTCTTGAGAGGGGTTAGGGGTGTGTTTTTTCTTTAGCAAATTCGTCTCATCCGCGTTCCATTCACTATTCCGATGCGACTGAAAACCGCTACTGAAAACCGCTACTGCAAACCGCGACTGAAAACCGCGACTGCAAACTGCGACTGCAAACTGCGACTGAATTCTGCGACTAATCACTAACCACTGTTTTCCATTTCTTTCACTTTGTCATAAACCAAGTTACTTTCAAAACCTCTTCGAAGTAAGTAATCACAGCATTTTTTTCGTTTTTTCAAAGTGTTTGTTTCCCGTATTGATTCCCAATGTCTCTCCGCTAATGTGTGAAATGTTGTGGAATATTCATCGGGAGTAATTTCTTTGAGGGCAGTATTGATGTTGAAATGCGAGATTTTCCTGAATTTCAATTCGTTAATAATTCTGATTTTCCCCCAATGTTTGATGCGGTGTTTTCCTCTGGCAAAACTGCAAGCAAATCGTTCTTCGTTTAGAAAATTTTCAGCGATAAGATGTACCATTATTTGGTCGATTTCGTTCGAATCTATTTTCATACTCCACAGTTTTTGAACCACTTCATCGTGACAACGTTCTTGATAAGAACAAAAAAATTCTATCTTTTGGATGGCTTCTTTTATAGAATAAACGTCTTTCATTTTGGTTTTTTATACGGATGATTACTATACAAAAGTAGGATAAATTTAGTATTGCTTTATTTTTTGAAAACTTGGTGGTTTGTTGGTTTTTCAAAAAGCGTCTTTTTTTGCTTTAAATAGTGTATTATGTCTGAAAAAGAGGTATTTGAACGTATTTTTTTTTGGTCTTAAAATGGAGTTCGTTTATTTTGTATAATAATGAATGTTTTATTTCTATTGACAAAAGAATTAAATATGAATATATTTTTATATAAATCGAAAATTTTTGTAGTTGTAATGTTGTTGTTTTCAGGTGTTACTTTTTCTCAGACTGTTGGAGATTATCGTTCTGCAGGGAGTGGAAACTGGATAGCTTTGTCAAGTTGGCAATATTATAACGGTACGACCTGGGTTACTCCGTCTGGAACAACTCCACAGGGTTATCCAGGACAGTTTACCGTTACGGGTACAGTTTTGATTCAGACAAGTCATACAATAACACTCAGTGCAGCAATTACAACTGTATCTTTTGGAACATTAACAATTACAGGTATTTTAAATTTGAATGGTGACAATAGTCCTGGAGGAATTGATTTTACTTTAGTAACTCAAAGTATTATTGTAACTCCATCGGCTGGATTTATTGGATTTAACCAAAAAGCAAATTTAAGAATGCCTGCAAATGCTAGTCTTCAGGTAAAATCTGGTGGTTTAGATGATTTTAATCCATGTACAGCTAATCAAATAATTTACATTGGTGTTAATGCGTATGCAAAATGTAATGGAGGAGGTTCGCTCCCTGACTTTACAGAAGTTATGACTTATGGCGGAACTTTAAATGTTACTCCAACTTCAAATTCTCCTGTTTGTCAAAATTCTTCTATTAATTTGAGTGGTTCTTATTCTGGAATCGCAGGAAATACAACTTCACCAGCTTCCATAGCTGGAGTAAATTATTCTTGGTCAGTTGTAGCACCAGATGCAAGCACTTTGACAAGTAGTTCACAAAATTATAGTTTTACGGCAAATCTAAATGGAAATTATTTCGCGACTTTAACTTCTACAACCTACTTTGGGGCTGCACTTTTTACAAATTCTAAAACTATTACTATAATTGTTAATCCAGTTATTGGAACCAATACGATTAGTGCAGCACAAACAATTTGTTCGGGAATACCTGCAGGATTAACAGGGACAACTCCAACAGGAGGAAATAGTGTTTATACTTATTTATGGGAGAGCAGTAGCACAAGTGCTATATCAGGATTTGGAACTGCAACAGGAACCAGCACGGGTATTAACTATACACCTGCATATTTAACACAAACGACTTGGTACAGAAGAAGCGTTATTTCTGCACCTTGTGCAAATCATGTTTCTACAGCTGTTCAGATAATAGTAAATCCAGCACCAACAACATCCAATGCAGGATCAGACCAAACAAGCTCAGCGACATGCGGTTTAACATCAGTCACTTTAGCTGGGAACACTCCAACAATTGGAATAGGAGTTTGGTCAATTATAAGCGGAACGGGCGGAGCGGTTACAACACCAGCTTCTGCAACAAGTACATTTGCAGGAACAGCAGGTAGCACTTATACTTTACGATGGACAATTTCAAATAATCCGTGTATAGCATCTATGGATGATGTTGTGATTACATTTAATCAAAATAAAGTGTGGAATGGTTCTATAAGTGAAGATTGGAATACAGCTGCAAACTGGACTCCTAGTGGAATACCAACTTCATCTAATTGCGTTACCATACCATCTGCTATAAAATCCCCAATTATTTCAGGAACGAATTTTGTAGCTTACGCAAATACTTTAACAATTTTAGATGAAGGGATATTAAAAGTTCAACCTTCAAATACAATTACCGTTACTGATTTCGTAGATGTTGATTTAACGGGTGGCACTTTAATCTTTGAGAACACCGCGAGCTTAGTGCAAATAAATAATGTAATAACTAATAATAATAAAGGTTATATAGATTACCAGCGAACAACTAGTGCTCGTCCAACAGATTATACGTATTGGTCGTCACCAGTTTCTCCTTTTACTTTGGGGGAATTATATACCGGCACTTATTATTCTTATGAAGCAACAGCATCTGGAGAAGACTGGAAACAAGAATTCTCCGTAACGGATATGACCGCAGGAAAAGGATACATAGCTAATCGCGGTGCAGCAATTCCATTGCCAGGTCTACCGCCAACACCAGGTTTATTAGTGGTTACTTTTACAGGTTTACCAAATAACGGCCACTATGAAATTAATACTATTATTTCAGATAGATCTTATCTTTTAGGCAATCCATATCCTTCTGCTTTGGATGCAGATGAGTTTTTGACAGATAATGCCGGTGTTCTCGACGGAACTCTTTATTTTTGGACACACAATACCGCTTTAAATCTTGCTGGTACTATATCTAATCCTCAGCTAGGTTGGGCCTATACCTATTCTTTAGATGACTATGCTTCTTATAATATAACTGGAGGTGTAGGAACATCAGCTACTAGCGATCTTAATCATTCCGTTGCTGGGGTAGATAAAAAACCGTCAGGTAAAATTGGTTCCGGACAAGGGTTCTTTGCCTCAAGTAAAGTTGGGATCCCGGCAAATAGTAAAATCATATTTGACAACTCTATGCGAGTTGGTGTAAACGGTATTACAGGAGATAACTCCCAGTTTTTCAAAACTAAAAATACTAAGGTAAAAACCACCAACACCATCGAAAAAAATCGTATTTGGTTGAATTTAACCAATACACAAGGCGCGTTCAAACAAACCTTAATTGGTTATATAACTGATGCCACAAATGAATACGACAGCCGTTTTGACGGAGAAAGTTTTGATGCCAATGAATTTGTTGATTTTTACAGTGTGAATCAAGACAAGAACCTTGTGATTCAAGGTAGAGTCTTGCCGTTTGACCAAACTGATGAGGTGCAGCTTGGATTTAGAACCACAATAAATGGTGCTTTTACCATCAACATAGACCAAGTAGATGGTTTGCTAACCAATGAGGCCGTGTTTATTCAAGACAAGTTGACCAATACGATATTTGATTTAAAAAGCGGAAACTATACTTTTAATACAGTAGCCGGAACTTTTAATGATCGTTTTGTGTTGCAGTATTCCAACAAAACTTTGGGAACTAATAATTTTGATTCGTTAGAAAACAAGGTTTTAGTTTCCAATGCAAACAAACAAATAAAAATAAACTCTTTTGCCGAAACAATTGACAAGGTTGTAATTTATGACCTGTTGGGAAGACAAATCTATCAGAAAATCAAGGTGAACAGCAATGAATTTTCAATAGCCAATTTACTATCAAGCCACCAAGTTTTAGTGGTGAAAACGCTGTTGCAAAATGGCAAAACTTTTACAGATAAAATTATATACTAACTTTGCTCAAAAAAGGGCATAAAAAATCTCGTTCATCTAGGTGAGGTGAACGGGATTTTTTTATGATTTTGAATAACTTATTTTCTTTTCACGGTAGCTTCCACATTTCTTTCAATCGTGTGTCCAGGACGGGACCATTTAGGCTTTTCGCCAAGAGGAGCAAACTTAGAATCAACGGCTTCAACTGTTTCGCGTTGGTACACCTTGGCAAAAGGTTGTTGGTTTTTTAATCCCAGAATTTCGAACATTTTCACATCTTCGTTGAGGTCGTTGTTAGGAGTGGTCAGCAATTTGTCACCTGAAAATATGGAATTGGCTCCAGCCAAAAAGCACATTGCCTGTCCTTCGCGACTCATATTAATTCTTCCAGCCGATAAACGAACCTGTGTTTCCGGCATAACAATTCGGGTGGTGGCCACCATTCGAATCATCTCCCAGATTTCAACTGGTTTTTCTTCTTCAAGCGGTGTTCCTTCCACGGGAACCAAGGCATTTATCGGCACCGATTCAGGTTGTGGATTCAAGGTCGAAAGCGCCACAAGCATTCCTGCTCGGTCTTCGATGCTTTCGCCCATCCCAATAATTCCACCGCTACAAACGGTAATATTGGTTTTGCGTACGTTGGCAATGGTTTGCAAACGGTCTTCAAATCCGCGAGTCGAAATCACTTCTTTATAATATTCTTCAGAAGTGTCTATGTTGTGGTTGTAAGCATATAAACCGGCTTCTGCCAATCGTTGGGCTTGATTTTCGGTAATCATTCCAAGGGTGCAACATACCTCCATATCCATTTTGTTGATAGTACGAACCATTTCCAGCACTTGGTCAAATTCGGCACCGTCTTTCACGTTTCTCCAAGCGGCTCCCATACAAACTCGGGACGAACCACTCTCTTTTGCTTTCGTGGCTTGCTCCTTGACCTCGCTTACGGTCATCAAATCATTGGTCGTGATAGAAGTGTGATAGCGTTTTGCTTGCGGACAATAACCGCAATCTTCAGAGCAGCCACCAGTTTTAAGGGATATTAGGGTAGATATTTGGACTACATTTGGATCGTGGTGTTCTCTATGAACGGTGGCTGCTTCATACAGCAACTCCATTAAAGGTTTGTTATAAATTGCGATTATTTCTTCTTTGGTCCAATTGTGTTTTGTGATGCTCATTGATGTTGTTTTTTAATGCATCAAAAGTAGTTAAATTGTTTCAATCGACAAATTTGTAGTGTTGAAAAAGGGATTCAAACCTAAATTTTATGGTTTCAAGACTAATCAGTCTTAAACCTATTGTTCCAATACAGCATTACGAGCAGAGTGACAATTACACAAGAGGCAATACCCTCAAACAGCAAACTGATACTGTAGGTGATAATAGATGGATTTCCGCCAAACAAGAAAGTTTCCGACAAGGATTGTACATAAGCATCTCCACCTTTTATGTAGCTGTAAATAATTAATCCGAGAATGCTTAGAAATATGCCTATAAGCGATGTCATCATTACCGAAACAGCGTTAAACACAAAATTCTTTTTTTCTGCTGCAAGATTCATCTGAATTGTTCTGTTCGCCCCATAAAAAACGAACAAGACATTAAAGAGGCGTAAATAAAACACATCAGCAAAACCTAAAGCGTTCATCAATAAAAAATAAACACCGATTGTAAAGAAGATGACACCTCCATTGTGAAATTCTGTTGATATTTTCATAGATTGGTTTTTAAAAGTTAAAAAAAACAATACTTCATTCATAAATGAATACAATAGCTGGTAAAGCTACAGAAAAAAAGGAAATTTCATATTAAATAAGTTGAATTTTAACGGATTTTTACAGTTTGTTTATAATGTCTAATGCTAATTTCCTGTCTTTTTTTAATTGTTGTTTAAGCAATTCAACGGAGTCGAATTTTTGTTCCGGTCTCAAGTATTCGAGAATCGAAACTGATATTTTTTGGTCATATAAATCAGCATCAAAATCAAAATAATGAATCTCGATGGATAAATTTTCTCCTGCCACGGTTGGATTAAATCCAATATTCATCATTCCGAAAATGGTTTTCTCTTTGATGATGCTTTTCACCACATAAACTCCGTTTTGGGGAATGAGTTTGTAGTTTTCTTCAATGTGTAAATTGGCTGTTGGAAATCCAATGGATCTGCCCAATTGTTTTCCTTTTAAAATTGTTCCCGTCAAAAAGTATTCATAACCCAAATATTCATTGGCCAAAGCCATATTTCCTTTGGTTAAGGCATTCCTGATCTTGGTCGAACTTATTGAGACAGCGTCTATTTCTTGAACCGAAATTTGTTCCACCTCAAAATGATATTGTTTTCCAAAGGCAATTAGGTCGTCAATATTTGCCGTACGATTTCTGCCAAAACGGTGATCGTGGCCAATAATTATTTTTTGGATGTGGAATTGATCCATAAGAACTGTTTTAACAAATTCTTCGGCCGTTAATCTCGAAAAAGTTTCGTCGAAAGGGTGTATAACTAGATTTTGAACGCCTATTTCCTCCAACAAATCTATTTTTTCGGATAGGGTGTTGAGCAATTTCACGTCGGAGTGTCCTTTCAAAACCATCCTTGGATGCGGAAAAAAAGTAAGTACGAGACTTTCATATTCGTCGTTTTCCGTGTTTTGAGTTAGTTTTTCCAGAATTTTTCTGTGACCAACGTGCACGCCGTCAAAGGTACCCAAGGTGAGTATCGTTTTTTTTGTAGATTGAAAATCGTTTATGGAATGAAAAACCTTCAAGATAATTGTTTTAGAGTGCTGCAAATTTATACTAATAATAACATACCTGTCTGCCGACAGGCAGGTAAAAAAAGAGGATTGAAATAAATCAACCCTCTTTAATTTATTTTAATAAACCTATTCTTTAATAAAACGTAAGGTTTTTTTCTGGTCTTCTTTCATAATGGTAATAAAATAGATTCCATTACTCAAACCCGAAGTGTTTAGGGTTAAATCTGCTTGTTTAGAAACCTCTTTTTGGCTAATTTTTTGCCCCATAACATTGCTGATTACATACCTATTTGGCAAACCAAAAGCACTTGGAATACTGATATTCAATGTGTTTTTTGTAGGGTTTGGATACAGGTAAATGTCATTTGATGTTTCAAATTCGTTGGTTCCAAGTACATTGGTGGTAAAATGGATGTTTTCTGTTGAGCCATAAGACGCTCCAGAGGCAACTGTTATTGATCCATCTGTAGATTTAATGTTGTAATATCCATTTCCGCCATCACAACAAATCCCGTCACCTTGAGAGTCAATTATGGTGAAGGTATAACATTGGTTATTGGCTAAAGCCCAGTTTTGGGTTATCAAGCCCGGTAAAACTAAAGAACTTTCAGGCTTGTCTGTATATGGCCCACCACTATATTTAACGATCCCTGCAGCATCTTTTATATTCCAGGTAATTTCGCTTCCCCAAAAATCTTGTTGCAATCTAAACACATAATTGGTAAAGTTATAATTAACCGGGCCGAATTTTTTTGTATCCGTGTTGTTGCTAGCTCTTTCGTCAGTAGTCCCGTTTGTTGTTCCTATGCTTACATTTAATACCCCAAAAGAAGTTGTATTTAGTAGCGTTACAATTGTAGATTGATTTTGAGCCAAAGAACCTGTCCAAGTTTGGGTTTGATTTGCACCTCCACCCATAGAGTAAATTAATGTAACGGCTGTTAAATTTGACGTTCCTCTATTGGTCAAGGCCACTTTCTTGTTCGTGGGAGCTGGTAGTGATGCGCAGTCAGAAACGTTGATTAAACTTAAATCGTTTTCAATTTTAACTTCTGCATCATTGGCAAAAATAGGGATTGCAGTGCCTTTTGTCGAGGTTTTCAAAGTGTTTCTTCTAACGGCATTATTCATAATGACTATTATCCTGTCTTTTTGATTTTGGGTAAAAATGTTCATACATTCGTCGTTTGTATAATCCATATAGTTTTCTACCATATCATTTCCCGCAATAGCGGTACAAGTGTCAAAAATACCACAAGTATAGTGTTCCCATCCTGCTTGCGGCGTATCTGCACAATAATCACTTGCATTACAATCGGTTATGTTTTTCTTTTCATCGCCAGTTCCATCGCCCCAAATATGTCTTAATCCTAAAAAATGTCCTACTTCATGCGTCATTGTTCTTCCTTTGTCATAAGGTGCTGCCAATAAAAAAGAACTGCTGAAGTCACTGCTGCCAAAAACATCATAACTCGAAACAACTCCATCCGTATTTGCAGGACCTCCTGCAGCATTAAGACCCAATAAACCTGAAGCGTCCGGGAATTGGGCATAGCCCAAAACATCTACGCTTGTGAATTTAACACTCCACATGTTCATATATTGTGTAGGATCCCAAATTGTTGCGGGTTTTAAGGTTTCGTCTATTTCAATATCATACCACGTTGGTTGTCCAGAATTCACTCGGTCAATTCCGTTAGTTGGATTTCCGTTGGGATCTACTTTTGCAAGGACGAACTCAATTTCAACATCAGCTCCCACAGGATTTGAATTGTATCCCCGTGTACCCAACATTTTTCTAAAATCTTGGTTCAAAACCGTAATTTGTGATTGTACTTGGGCGTCAGTAATGTTTGGTGCAACACCTATGGCCTCGCCGTTGTGTATAACATGTACAACAACAGGTATTTTTAGAACTATTGCAGCCATTTTAGAACTGGTTCGCGCCGCTTTGTATTTGTTGACCAGTGGACTTAACCATTTTTCAAATGAAGCATCTTTTAATCTCATTGGATTATTTTCTTGTAGAAATTGTTCGTATTCTACAGTGGCGCATCGTATGATTCCATTGTTTGGATTGCTGTTTTTTGCCGTGATGGTTTTGCCAAACAAAGTTTTGCCCGATGGGCTTTTAACTTGGCCATAAGTGTTACCAAGGGCAATCAAACAAAGAGCAACAAGAATTCTCAGGATAGAAAAGGGGGTAATTTTTTTCATTTTATTAAAAAATTTTGTCAAAGTTAAGGATTTTATCAACTTATGTATTTAAATGGAGTAAAATTTAGCAAATGGCTCGTCTAATTGTTATAATTCTAGCCAAATTAACACAAAAAAAAGAAAAGTTCCTATTTAATTATTTTCCGTTAAAAGCGGTCATCGTGTTTTCCAAGCCAGCGGTTCCAAAAGATTTTATGATTTCGGAAGCCAATTCCAATCGCTCTGGAAGTGCTGCTTTTTCTTCTTCGTCCCATTCTCCCAAAACATAGTCTATTTGTTTTCCTTTTTTGAATTCATCGCTAATACCAAAACGGAAGCGCGTGTAATCTGTGGTGTTCAAGGTGGCGTGAATGCTTTTTAGTCCGTTGTGTCCGCCATCGCTTCCTTTTTTCCTGATGCGGATTTTTCCGAAAGAAAGATTCAAGTCATCGGTGATAACGATAATGTTTTCAAGAGGAATGTTTTCCTTGTCCATCCAATATTGAACCGCTTTTCCGCTCAAATTCATATAGGTGTTGGGTTTCAAGAGTAAGAAAGTTCGGCCTTTGAATTTATATTCAGCAAGTGCGCCCAGTTTTACGGTTTCAAAGTTGATTCCTTCTTTTTTGGCAAAGAAATCGACGATTTTAAAACCAATGTTGTGTCTCGTGTTGACATATTCTGCACCAATATTGCCCAATCCGACGATTAAAAATTTCTTCATATTATCAGTTTTGTCTTCTGTTTTTGTTTTTGAAAACAGTGTGTTGAACCATTTTAGCATGCTACAAAAGTAAACTTAATTTTTGAAACCTTTTCAGAGTTTTGAACTCTGAAAAGGTTGTTTAGAAAGTAAAACAAAAAAAGCACCAGTTTTACAACTGATGCTTTCTTGAATGATTGAAAAAATATTATTTTTTCTTTCCTTTTACAGGAGCTTTTGCTGCTTTTG
>Ga0209284_10001405_pt1 | contig 37175 bp, 30 predicted proteins | sample FRY03_FD_187211 | JGI IMG/M metagenome (GOLD analysis project Ga0209284, IMG submission 187211) | Freshwater microbial communities from Lake Fryxell liftoff mats and glacier meltwater in Antarctica - FRY-03 (SPAdes) (version 2) | ecosystem: Environmental > Aquatic > Freshwater > Ice > Glacier... | reverse complement strand
AACCTTTATATGGGAGTGCAGCCAAATATTGTATCGGAATTGGACTTTTTGCAGCGGGAATTACCTCAGCGATTACTGCGCCGTTAGCCTCTGCTTATGTTGTTAATAGCTGTTTTAGTTGGAAAGCAAAATTGACAGATTGGCGCTTTAGATTAGTCTGGATGTTTATTATTGGTTTGGGGGTATTTTTCCTTTCTTTTGGGATTAAACCGATAGAAATTATAAAATTTGCGCAAATTGCAAATGGAATTCTATTACCCATTATCGCTATTTTTCTAGTTTGGGTTGTCAATCGAAAATCGGTATTAGGGAATTATAAAAATAATTTGTTTCAAAATATATTGGGTATTTTGATTATTATCATCACACTAATCTTAGCCATAAAAACCATCTTAACTGTTTTAGCATATTCGTATGAATAACTATTATATTGATATCAATGCCGATGTAGGCGAAGGGGTTGGCAATGAAGCAGAATTGCTACCTTATTTATCGTCCTGTAATATTGCTTGCGGTGGTCATACGGGTGACGAAAAGTCCATGCGCAATACCATCAAACTAGCCATAAAACATCAAGTAAAAATCGGCGTACATCCGTCCTATCCTGATCTTGGAAATTTTGGAAGACTTTCAATGCAAATTGCTCCAACAGCTTTAATCCATAGTATTCAAAGTCAAATTTCCTTTTTTAAATCGATTTGTAACCAAGAAAATGCGGTGTTATATCATATAAAAGCACATGGCGCGTTATACAATGATATTGCAAAAAATAGAGATTTAGCTAAAGTATTCTTAGAAGCAATTTTGCCTTTTAAAAATGAAATAAAATTTTATGTGCCTTACAATTCAGTTATTGCTGAAGAAGCCGCAAAAGAACGATTTTCAATTGTTTATGAAGCTTTTTTAGATCGAAATTATTGTTCAGATTTAAGTTTAGTTTCGCGGCATCAACCCAATGCCATGCTTGAAAATCCGCCAGATGTATTAGCACAGCTTTTGTTAATCGTGAAAGATGGCCAACTTAAAGCTATAACAGGCGAGTTCGTCAAAATCCAAGCAGAAACTTTTTGCATTCATGGCGATACTGAAGCTGCTCTTGAAATTTTAGCGCATCTTCATAGTCAAGTTTCAAACCATCAAATTAGCATTAAATAATGAAAAAATATCCCATTTCAATCCGACCATTTGGCGTTCATGCTGTTCTCATTGAATGGCCGGAAAAAGTTGAAGATGCTATTCTCAACGATATTTTAGACTTTAAAGGACATCTGCGGCAAAACTGTCTCAAAGAAGGCAATTGGGAATTTGTGCCAGCCTACAATTCCCTTACTCTAGTTTTAAGATATGACAAAATCGATTTTGATACATTTAAGGAGCAACTAGAAAATTGGTATGCTGAAAAAAAAGATACTGTGGTATTACAAAATCACCTTTGGCGCTTTCCAGTTTGTTATGATAACGCTTTTGGTATCGATTTAAAAGAAGTAGCGGCAACATTAAATATATCGGTAACAGCACTTATTAAAAAACATACTAAAAATATATATACAGTCTATGGAATTGGTTTTTTGCCTGGTTTTATGTATTTAGGAGGTTTACCTAAGGAACTGGAAGTACCTAGAAGAACTGCACCACGTTTAAAAGTGCCAAAAGGAGCTGTAGGTTTGGCAGGAAAGCAAACAGGTATTTATCCACAGGAATCTCCAGGTGGTTGGAATATACTAGGGAATTGTTCTGTGCCTATTTTTGATCCAAAAAAAGAAGTCCCATGCCTTGTAAAAGTAGGGGATAAGGTCCAATTTTATTCCATTTCAAAAGCGGAATACGACTTACATAAAATTGAAGTAGAAGTAGGAATTTATCAAATTGAAAAAATTAAAATTGATGCTTAAAGTTTTAAAATCAGGTTTTTATACCACCATTCAGGATATTGGGCGATTTGGTTTCAGAGATAAGGGTGTACCAGTTTCTGGTATTATGGATATCGAAACCGTGTATAAACTAAATGCACTTTTAGAAAATGAAGAAGATGCCGCAGTTTTAGAAATAACCATGACTGGGCCAACTTTAGACTTTGAAGAAGATACCTTTATCACGCTTGGCGGGGCAGAGTTCTTGATTACGTTGAATAATGAACCTGTTGATTCCTATGAAGTCCTTAAAATTAAATCAGGCGATATTCTTTCCTACGGACGATTAAAAAAAGGGTTCAGAGCTTATTTAGCGATAAAAGATGGCTTAAAATCTCAAATTTTTTTAGGAAGTAGATCCTATTATCCGTATATCAATCCGAAAGGAATTATCAAAGACAGAGCGACAATACCCTACACAAAAACAAGCTTATTTAAACCTAAATTGCCAGAATTGAAAGTAGACAATCCCTTAGATGAATACGTATTAGCTGTGGGGAAGGGGCCAGAGTTTACCATGCTTTCAGATAAGCAATTAGAGCAATTATTTTTTAAAGAATTTACAGTTGCCAATGAAAATAACCGAATGGCGTATCAGTTAAACGAAGAAATTTCAGGCCATAAAGTTTCGATGCTTACTTCTGCGACTTTACCAGGAACAGTACAATTTACACCTTCTGGGAAATTAATTATTTTAATGAAAGACGGACAAACCACTGGAGGCTACCCAAGAATTTTGCAACTAACCGACAAAGCCATTTCCATTTTAGCTCAGAAAAAAGCAGGAGATACCGTTTTGTTTAGGTTGATTTAAGCCATTAATTTAAGTATCTATTCAAAAATTAATAGTCCGAGATCCTAGAAAAATATATTAAGAGTCCTTATTGTTTAACATGGTTCTCAATAAATTTTATTTTTAGTTAATATTAGGAAGAAAATACCAAAGCTGATTTCAAGTATTCTAGTAATTATCTTAAAAAAGCTAGGCTTTTATCTAAAACAAATTCTTAATTTTTTTAGCATATTTTAAAGGTAAAGTGTAAGGTGGATAACGTAAGGGAATATCTAGCCAAGTTCCTTTTTTAACAATAGCTTTGGAATGAGAAAATAATTCAAACGAAGTTTTCCCGTGATAAGCGCCAATACCACTATGTCCAACGCCGCCAAAAGGCAGTCTTTTGTTGGTAATGTGTATAATAGTGTCATTGATGGCGCCACCACCAAAACTATATTTTTTCAGTATTTGGTTCTGAAAACTTTTATTATTGCTGAACACATAAGTAGCTAAGGGTTTTCCATAGTTGATAATGTAGCTATGGATATCTTCTTCAGTTTCATAACCAATTATAGGTAGAATAGGCCCAAATATTTCTCCCTTCATTAGTTTACTATTGCGTTGCGGTTCATCAACTAAAGTAGGTGCTAAATAATTATCATTATCGTTTTTTTCTCCACCAAATAAAATGGTTTCGCCAGCCAGCATTTCAACTAATCCTTCGTAATGGTTTTTACTAACTGTTCTTGCATAATCCGTAGAAGCTTCCACATTTTTGCCATAAAATTGTGTTATGGCACTTTTCAAAGCTTCTATGAGTTCATTTTTGACTGATTTGTGCACTAAAATATAGTCAGTCGCAATACAAGTCTGACCAGCGTTTAAAAACTTACCCCAAACAATGCGCTTAGCAGCCACATCGATTGTAGCTGTGCTATCCACTATAGTCGGATTTTTACCACCCAACTCCAAGGTAACAGGCGTTAAATGTTTTGCAGCACTTTCGTAAACAATTTGTCCTACTCGTGTACTTCCAGTAAAAAAGATATAATCCCATTTCTGAGCTAGTAAATCCTGTGAGGTTTCAACGCCCCCTTCAACAACAGTTACATAATCTTCTGGAAAAACTTTTTTAATAATATCAGCAACAATTTTAGAAGTATTCGGGGTAATTTCCGAAGGTTTAATGACAGCGGTATTCCCTGCTGCAATAGCACCTATTAAGGGTGCAATCGCCAATTGAAAAGGATAATTCCAAGGTGCAATAATCAAAACAGTTCCATAAGGCTCTTTGTAAATATAGTCTGATGATGGCCAATTAAGTAGCGTACCACTGATTCTTTTAGGTCTTGTCCAAGTATTTAATTTTTGGATAGCGCTTTTTAATTCCGCCATGACAAACTGCGTTTCTGCTGCTAGCGTTTCAAATTTAGGTTTTTTGAAATCAGCATATAAAGCATCGCAAATAGCATCTTCTTGAAGTTCAATTTCAGCTAGTAATTTTTTCAAAAAATCCTTTCTAAAAGAAATTTCCTTTGTCTTTTGTGTTTCAAAAAAAGTACGATGTTGTGAGAGTAATTGCTTCATAATTCAAAAGTAATTAATTTTAACTTCATTTTTTATCTCAAAAACTTAATTATTTAATCTAATGCATAACCCGACTAACTAACTATCTCACTAACTACTTATTTCGCCAATTTAAACTGTTTAAAAGTATTGAATATGGTATAAATGATACATGTATACCATTGAAAAATAGATAGTTATATCAATATATTTTAAATTGGATTTGAACTAGTAACTTATGTTAAAAAATTACCGAGTTATAATCAATTATCTTTGAAAATATAGAAAAAATGAAAGAGAGATCAATTAAACAAGCAAAAAGTGTTATGGAATTAAATAAATACAGTAAAACAATTACACAAGACCATACACAGCCCGCATCACAAGCTATGTTGTACGGAATTGGATTAACCAAACAAGATTTGGCAAAAGCGCAAGTTGGTATAGTGAGCATGGGTTATGATGGAAACACCTGTAATATGCATTTAAATGATTTAGCGGCTATTGTAAAAAAAGGCGTTTGGAAAAATGATTTGGTAGGATTAATATTCCATACAATCGGTATTTCTGATGGCATTACCAACGGAACTGATGGAATGCGTTTTTCACTGGTTTCTCGTGATTTAATTGCTGATTCTATTGAAACAGTTTGTGGCGGTCATTATTATGATGGTGTTATTGCCTTGCCCGGTTGCGATAAAAATATGCCTGGTGCAATAATGGCTATGGGCAGATTAAACCGCCCTGCAATAATGATTTATGGTGGTAGTATTCACTCTGGTCATTGGAAAGGAGAAACGTTAAATATTGTTTCGGCGTTTGAGGCTTTGGGGAAAAAACTGGCTGGTAATATTAGTGATGAAGATTACGATGGTATAATCCAAAACTCTTGTCCTGGCGCGGGCGCTTGCGGCGGTATGTACACGGCGAATACCATGGCATCTGCCATTGAGGCTTTGGGTATGAGTCTGCCATACAGCTCTTCTTATCCAGCACTAAGCGACGAAAAGAAAAATGAATGTATCGAGGCTGGAAAATACATTAAAATTTTATTAGAAAAAGACATTAAGCCTAAAGATATTATGACCGAAAAAGCATTTCACAATGCAATGGTTATGATTATGGTTTTAGGCGGTTCTACAAACGCTGTATTGCATTTAATTGCAATGGCAAAATGTGTAGGACTTACGCTTACGCTAGAAGATTTTCAGAATGTGAGTGACAATACGCCTGTAATAGCAGATTTAAAACCAAGTGGGGCCTATATGATGGAGGATGTTCACCATATGGGGGGAATTCCTGCAATAATGAAATACTTGCTTAAAAAAGGTTTATTGCATGGCGAGTGCCTTACTGTAACAGGTAAAACCTTGGCAGAAAATTTAGTTGAAGCTATTGATTTAGACTTTGACGCTCAAAAAATTATCATGCCATTAGAGCGGCCAATCAAAGCAACTGGGCATCTGCAAATGCTGTATGGTAATATTGCTACCATGGGAGCAGTTGCTAAAATTAGCGGTAAAGAAGGCGAGTCTTTTACTGGCCCAGCCAGAGTTTTTGATGGTGAATATGAATTGATTCATGGTATTTCATCTGGCAAGGTTAAAGCAGGCGACGTGGTAGTCATAAAAAATGCTGGTCCAAGGGGTGCGCCAGGAATGCCAGAAATGTTAAAGCCTACCTCTGCAATTTACGGTGCGGGGCTAGGTGCTTCTGTGGCATTAATTACCGATGGTCGTTTTTCTGGTGGTACGCATGGTTTTGTTGTGGGTCACATTACGCCAGAGGCTGTAGAAGGGGGTAACATCGGAATTATTTTAGATGATGATATCATTGAAATTAGTGCCATTACCAATACCATTAATTTAATGGTAAGTGATGAAGAAATTGCAAAACGCAAAATGGATTGGATTAAACCCGAGCCTCGTATAAAAAGTGGTGTTTTGTACAAGTATTATAAATTAGTTAAAAACGCCACAGAAGGTTGCGTTACTGATGAATTTTAAATTTATTTTTCATTTCTGTGAAAACAGAAATTATTATTCGAAATGCTATGAATACACAGACAATAAAAGAAAAAACCATACCAACAAAAGTTGAAACCACGATAAAAATATCAGGAGCTGAGGCAATTATACATTGTTTATTAGCGGAAGGTGTCGATTTAATTTATGGCTATCCCGGAGGTGCTATCATGCCTGTTTATGACGAATTGTATAAGTTTCAAGATCAGCTTACGCATATTTTAACGCGGCACGAGCAAGGTGCTACACATGCCGCGCAAGGTTATGCGCGCGTTTCTGGTAGAGTTGGTGTAGTTATTGCAACTTCTGGTCCAGGTGCCACTAATTTAGTTACAGGTTTAGCGGATGCCCAAATAGATTCTACGCCTATGGTTTGTATTACAGGCCAAGTGGCAAGCCATTTGTTGGGGTCTGATGCTTTTCAAGAAACAGATATTGTCGGTATTTCAACACCAGTAACCAAATGGAATTATCAAATTACCAGAGCTTCAGAAATTCCTGAAATTTTAGCCAAAGCTTTTTATATCGCGAGATCCGGTCGTCCGGGTCCAGTTTTGATTGATATCACTAAAAATGCTCAATTTGAGGTTTTTGAATTTTCTTATAAAAAGTGTACGGGTGTTCGTAGTTATATACCCATACCAAAACCTGAGATTTCTCAAATCGAAGCAGCGGCAGCATTGATTAATCAGGCAAAAAAACCTTTTATCGTATATGGCCAGGGCGTAATTTTAGGTCAGGCTGAAAATGAACTCAAAGCACTTGTTGAAAAAGCTGGGATTCCGGCTGCTTGGACTATCTTAGGATTATCCGCAATGGATACAGACCACCCTCTAAATGTTGGAATGGTAGGTATGCATGGCAATTACGGGCCAAATGTATTAACAAATGAGTGCGATTTGCTCATAGCCATCGGAATGCGTTTTGATGACCGAGTTACTGGAAGTTTAGATACCTATGCCAAACAGGCTAAAATTATTCATTTTGAAATAGATCCAGCAGAAGTCAATAAAAATGTAAAAGTAAATGTTGCTGTTTTAGGAAATTCAAAAGAAACCTTGCAATTGTTATTGCCATTTATCAATAAAAATAATCATGATGCTTGGCACAATGAATTCAAGAAAAAGTATGAGATAGAATTTAATGAGGTTATTTATAACGATTTATACCCGACAAAAGATGGGCTAACCATGGCCGAAGTTATTAAAGAGATAAATATAGCTTCAAATAATAGTGCCATTATTGTTACTGATGTTGGGCAACACCAGATGGTCGCTTGTCGTTATGCGAAATTCAATCAGACCAAAAGTAATGTTACTTCTGGAGGTTTAGGCACTATGGGCTTTGCTTTGCCTGCTGCTATCGGTGCAAAAATGGGCGCTATGGATCGTGAAGTAGTGGCGATTATCGGCGATGGTGGCTATCAAATGACAATTCAAGAATTAGGGGTGATTTTTCAGCATAACTTGGCAGTAAAAATTGTAGTTTTAAATAACGATCATTTAGGAATGGTTCGTCAATGGCAGGAGTTATTTTTTGAAAGACGATACGCTTCCACCGTAATGGTAAATCCTGATTTTGTGAAAATTGCGGAAGGCTATCATATTGAAGCAAAACGCGTAAGCGAGCGCAAAGATTTAAAAGAAACGGTACAAAAAATGATGGCCTCAAAAAATCCTTATTTCCTAGAAGTAAAAGTTGAAAAAGAACATAATGTTTTTCCAATGATCCCTACAGGAGCATCGGTTTCAGACATAAGACTAAAATAATAATTTAAAGTAAATACTCTTTCCTGAGAAAAGAGATTTAGCGTGTATAATGGAAAAAAAGTGGTTTACCATCTCCATTTATTCTGAGAATAATGTGGGATTATTAAATAGAATTTCGGGTATCTTTTTAAAAAGACATATCAATATAGAGAGTTTAAATGTTTCAAAATCTGAAATTGAAGATGTATCTAAATTTACCGTCGTAGTGTTCACCGAAGAAGAACTTGCGCGTAAAATTGTAGGTCAGATTGATAAACAAATTGAAGTGATCAAAGCATTTTATCATTTAGATGATGATACTATTTATCAGGAGTCCGTTTTGTTTAAAATAGCTTCAAATCTATTGTTTGATGAACGTCAAATTCAAAATATCATTAAAGATTGCAATGCAACCATAGTTACGGTTTCGAGGGATTTCTTTGTTTTAGCAAAAACGGGAAGAAAGCATGAAATTGATGAAATGTACCGACAATTATTACCTTTTGGCATTATGCAGTTTGTGCGTTCAGGACGTATTGCAGTAACCAAAGCAGAAATGCCTATTTCAGCATTATTAGCAAAATTTCAAAAATAAAAACTAATCAATTTTAAAATAAAACGAGTTTAGAAAATGGCAAATTATTTCAATACACTATCACTACGTGAAAAACTGACACAATTAGGAAAATGTAGATTTATGGAAACGAATGAGTTTACCGATGGTGTAGCAGTATTAAAAGGTAAAAAAATAGTCATTGTTGGTTGTGGAGCTCAAGGATTAAACCAGGGTTTGAATATGCGTGATTCTGGTTTAGACATATCCTATACTTTGCGCGAAGCGGCAATTAAAGAACAGCGACAATCCTATAAAAATGCAAAGGAAAACGGATTTACGGTGGATGCCTATGAAGCCTTAATACCCACTGCCGATTTGGTTATTAATTTAACACCGGACAAACAGCATACTAGCGTTGTAAAAGCGATTATGCCTTTGATGAAAAAAGGCGCAACTTTATCTTATTCACATGGTTTTAATATTGTGGAAGAAGGAACTAAAATCCGCGAAGATTTAACGGTCATCATGGTAGCCCCTAAGTGTCCGGGCTCTGAGGTTCGTGAAGAATACAAAAGAGGATTTGGCGTACCAACCTTAATTGCAGTTCACCCAGCTAACGATCCTGAAAATAAAGGTTTTGCGCAAGCAAAAGCTTATGCCGTTGCTACTGGTGGCGATAAAGCCGGCGTTTTAGAATCGTCTTTTGTCGCAGAAGTTAAGTCTGATTTAATGGGAGAACAAACCATTCTTTGTGGTTTATTACAAACTGGTTCTATTCTTTGTTTTAATAAAATGATAGAGAAAGGGATTGATGCAGGTTATGCCTCGAAACTCATTCAATATGGTTGGGAAACCGTAACTGAAGGCTTAAAATATGGTGGAATTACACACATGATGGATCGTTTATCAAATCCGGCTAAAATTAAGGCCTTTGAATTGTCCGAGGAATTAAAAGACATTATGCGTCCCTTATTCCAAAAACACATGGATGATATCATCGAAGGAGAATTTTCAAAAACCATGATGGAAGATTGGGCAAACGACGATAAAAATTTATTGACTTGGAGAGCTGCTACAGGCGAAACTGCTTTTGAGAAAACGCCAGCTGGGAATGATAAAATTTCTGAACAGGAATATTATGACAATGGTGTTTTAATGGTGGCTATGGTAAGAGCAGGAGTAGAGCTGGCTTTTGAAGCGATGACGGAGTCTGGCATTATTGCAGAGTCTGCTTATTATGAATCGCTGCACGAAACCCCGTTAATTGCCAATACCATTGCTCGTAAAAAATTATTTGAAATGAACCGTGTAATTTCCGATACCGCAGAATATGGTTGTTATTTATTCGACCACGCATGTAAGCCATTATTAGCCGATTTCATGAAAAAAATAAATACGGATGTCATCGGCAAAAAATTCGGTGAAGGCAAAGAAAACGGGATTGATAATGCGAAATTGATTAAAGTAAATAAAGCATTAAGAACACACCAAGTAGAAATTGTGGGTGCAAGATTAAGAGCGTCTATGACCGCAATGAAACCAATCGTTTAAAAATATTAATAATTAGTTAAATTTAAAAAAAAAGTATCGTTTCTATACCACCAATGAGCAACTGGGAATTTATTTTATATATTAGTTATATTATTTCCAGTTTTTTTTTTATATGATTTTCTTAGAAATAAGGAATTATAGGAGAAGCGAGTTTTTTTTGATTATATTGTGTGGTAAAAAATTAAAATATTCAAAACAACTATGAAAATTCCTGAATTATATCAAATTAAAAATACCATTGACCAGAGAACCTATTTGGTCGATGGAGTCTTAAAATCTTGGACTGGAGCCACCACAAATGTCTATTCCACCATTTCTTCTACTGAAAATTATGAACCAACTTTATTAGGCAGTACCCCAGATATGGGAGAAGATGAAGCTTTAGAAGCCTTAGATGCCGCTACTAATGCTTATGGCAGAGGGCAAGGCGTTTGGCCTACCATGCACGTAAAAGATAGAATTGCTTGTATGGTTGCCTTTGTAAAAAAGATGGAAACCAAAAGAGAAGAAATTGTAAAACTATTAATGTGGGAAATTGGAAAATCTCTACCTGATTCACAAAAGGAGTTCGATCGTACCATTGAATATATTAATGATACCATTGAAGATTATAAGCAACTAGATCGCAACGGTGCTAAATTTCAAAAGCACGATGGTGTTTATGCCCATATTAAAAGGGGTCCATTAGGCGTTGTTCTTTGTTTAGGCCCTTATAATTATCCGTTAAATGAGACTTTTGCGTTGCTAATTCCTGCGATTATCATGGGAAATACAGCCATTTTTAAACCTGCAAAACATGGGGTTTTATTAATTACACCTCTTTTAGAAGCTTTTCAAACATGTTTCCCAAAAGGAGTGATTAATATTTTATTTGGAAGAGGAAGAACCGTAGCCGCACCTATTATGAAAACTGGTAAGGTTGATGTTTTGGCACTTATTGGAAACAGTAAATCAGCGAACGCTTTACAAAATCAACACCCAAAAAGTAACCGTTTGCGTTTGGTTTTGGGTTTAGAAGCTAAAAATCCGGCCATTATCTTGCCTGATGCCGATTTAGATTTGGCGGTAGATGAATGTATTGCTGGTGCTTTGTCGTTTAACGGACAGCGCTGTACGGCCTTAAAAGTAATTTATGTACACGAAAAAATAGTAAAAGAATTTAATACTCGTTTTGCAAAACGTGTTGACGAATTAAAGTTTGGCAATCCCTGGGAAGATGGTGTAAAGCTAACGCCATTACCAGAACCTGAAAAACCGGCTTATATTCAAGGTTTAATTGATGATGCCTTGCAGAAAGGAGCTAAAATTTTAAATAAAAAAGGAGGTCAACATAGCGATAATTTTATCTGGCCAGCTATTTTGTATCCGGTAAGTAAAGACATGTTGGTTTATCAAGAAGAGCAATTTGGTCCTGTAATACCTGTATTGTCATTTAAAAATATTGAAGAACCTTTAGATGATATGGCAGCATCTAATTATGGACAACAAGTAAGTTTATTTGGGAAAGATGTTTATGCTTTAGCCCCATTAATTGATACTCTTGTCAATTTAGTTTGTCGCGTTAATTTAAACAGTTCATGTCAGCGTGGGCCAGACGTATATCCGTTTACAGGAAGAAAAGATTCTGCTCAAGCAACATTAAGTGTACATGATGCCTTACGCTCCTTCTCTATAAGAACCTTTGTGGCGTTTAAAGACAACGAATCAAATAACAAAATTATTGAGCAGTTGTTAGAAGCTAAGCTTTCTAATTTTGTGAGTACAGATTATATTTTGTAATCAAAAAAAAGAAATTATAAGCTGCTGAACCTTTAAATTATTTATATCAAGACAACTTTGTTCCATAAGTATAAAATTTAACCTAGGTCGTAATTATTGAGTCTTTGAATTTTGCCATTATCTGATTACATCCGATAACAATTTAATTATAAAATAAGAACAGTTATTCTCAAAAAAAGAATAGCTGTTCTTATTTATTTTAAAGGTATTGATTAAATGTTCTTTGCCAACCAATCTCCAACTTCACTGGTTTTATAGGCTTTTGCATTTTCGGCTAAATCTTCGGTTACGATACCTTCTGCTAGAGATTTGTTAACGACAACCCGAATGGCTTCTGCTTCTTCCGTTAAACCAAAATCTTCAAACATCATAGCTGCGGATAAAACAGTTGCTAGTGGATTTGCAATATCTTTTCCTGCAGCTTGCGGGTATGAACCGTGAATAGGCTCATATAATCGCGATTTTTCGCCTATTGATGCTGATGGCATTAATCCCATAGAACCAGAAATAACTGAAGCTTCATCAGTTAAAATATCTCCAAACAAATTTTCAGTAATCATGACGTCATAAGAATTTGGCCACTGGACTAATCGCATCGCAACAGCATCAACAAACTCATAAGAAACGGTAACTTCTGGATAATCTTTTTCCATCGCTTGCACGGTTTCTCTCCATAATCTGGATGATTCTAACACATTAGCCTTATCTACACAGCATAATTTTTTACTCCGAGTCATCGCTAGTTCAAATCCTTTTTTAGCCAAACGCTGAATTTCGGCTCTGGTGTAGGTCATCGTGTCGAAAGCGGTATTTCCATTGTCTTTTCTACCTCTTTCTCCAAAATAAATACCGCCTGTAAGTTCTCTTAAAATGATTAAGTCCGTTCCCTCAATACGTTCTCTTTTTAATGGCGATTTATCAATTAAAGAAGGGAAAGTAAAAGTTGGACGTACATTAGCGAATAAACCTAGTTTTTTACGCATTTTCAACAAACCTTGTTCCGGGCGTACTTTGGCGGAAGGATCATTATCATATTTTGGATGGCCAATAGCGCCGAAAAGTACGGCGTCAGCAGCCAAACAAACTTCATGCGTGCTATCTGGATAAGGTTCACCACAGTCATCAATAGCAGCTGCACCTGTTAAGGCTGGCGTCCATGTGAGTTTGTGATTATATTTTTTGGCAATCGCATTAGATACTTTAACGGCTTGATCAATAACTTCAGGACCAATTCCGTCTCCTGCTAAAAGGGCAATATTTAATTTCATAGTTATTCTTGCTATAAGCTCTTGGCATTACGCTTTGAGCTGTTATTTTTTATTCAATTTTTGTTTTTGGTTCGCAATTGCGAGGAACGAAGCAATCTGTTTAATAAACTCAATTTTCATTTACTAATAAAGAATCAAGCTTAACTATCTCAGAAAGTTTAAGCAACCTGCTTCGTCTGAGTTTTTCTTTGAAAAACTCCTACTCGCAATCACGTGTTCCTAAATAATATTTAACATTTTCTCCGTGGCTTTTATCGCTGAAACCGTTTGATCAGAATCTAAACCACGAGTGATAAATTCTTTTCCGTTGTTTTCCCAAGTAATGATAGTTTCACATAAAGCATCAGAATTACTGCCAGGCGGAATTCGAACCGCATAATCGGTTAGTTTGGGTAATGTACGTTTTAAGTGTTTATAAACATTTTTTAAGGCTTTCATAAAGGCATCAAATTGACCATCACCTTGTGCGTGCTCTTCAAATAATTTACCTTCAATTTCAATAGCAACTGTGGCAGATGGTTGTAACCCTTTGGCATGAGATAATAAGTACGATTTTATAATCACTTTATTTTGAATGCCTTGACTATCCAAAACATCGGAAATAATATAAGGCAAATCTTCTTTGGTTACCCGTTCTTTTTTATCCCCTAATTCAATAATACGCAAAGTAACTTTCTTTAATTCTTCGTTATTTAGCGTCAATCCTAATTCCTGTAAATTCTTCTGAATATTAGCTTTTCCTGATGTTTTTCCTAAGGCATATTGTCGCTTACGTCCAAAACGCTCCGGTAGTAAATCATTAAAATATAAGTTGTTTTTAGAATCTCCATCAGCGTGAATTCCTGCTGTTTGGGTAAATACATTAGCACCAACAATAGGTTTATTTACAGGAATTCCAAATCCTGTAAATGCGGAAACAAGCTTACTTACCTTAAAAAGTGATGATTCGTTTACATTTGTTGTAATTTCAGGTAAAAAGTCATTTATGACGGCAACAACACTAGCTAATGGTGCATTTCCGGCACGTTCACCCATTCCATTTACCGTTAAGTGTAAACCATGACAACCTGCTTTTAAGGCTTCCATAACGTTGGCAACACTCAAATCATAATCATTATGACCATGAAAATCGAAATGCAGATTTGGATATTTTTTTACAATTGCATTAATAAAATCAAAAGTTTCTCTATGCGTTAATACCCCTAAAGTATCGGGTAAAAGAATTCTTTTCAAAGGTTGCGTGGCTAAAAAATCTAAAAATTGGAATACGTAATTATTAGAATTACGCATACCATTACTCCAATCTTCTAAATACACATTGGTCGTAATACCTTTTTCCTGCGCCAAATGGATAATCGCCGCAATTTCTGAAAAATGTTCTTCTGGTGTTTTTTTTAATTGATGTGTTAAGTGATTTAAAGAACCTTTTGTCAATAGATTTTGAACCTTAGCCCCTGCTTGTAACATCCAATCGATGGAGACGCCTTTATCCACAAAGGATAAAACTTCAATCCTATCAATGTACCCTTTTTCTTTAGCCCATGAAGTTATTTGCTTTACAGCAGCTAACTCTCCTTCAGAAACCCTTGCAGAAGCCACTTCAATACGATCTACTTTCAGCTCTTCCAGTAGTAATTTGGCAAGCGTAAGCTTTTCAGAAACTGAAAAGGACACCCCAGAGGTTTGTTCTCCATCGCGGAGTGTGGTATCCATTATTTCGATTTTTCTTTTCTTCATGGTTGTCTAACCAAGTTAATTAGTCAGTTGGTTTAAATTTAAAATCAAATTAGCGCTTCGATACTTGTTTTTGACCTAATAAAAAAATTTTAATCGGTGATTATAATAAAGCTGAGCTATAATATCTGTCTTAGCTTGTCGAAGACCGTCAAATAACTAAATATGGCAATATTGTGAAATATTTATCAACACCACTCCTTAATTCCTGAAATTGATTTAAGATAAACTACTACAATGGCGTATTTTTTGCAAACTCGATAATATCAGTTTTAACGTTCATTAAATAATCAATATCATCAAAACCGTTGAGCATATTATCTTTTTTATAGCCATTAATATCAAAAGACTCTTTTTCTCCTGTCGATAATAAAGTAACGGTTTGTTCAGGTAGGTTAACTTCGATTTCTGTATCCGGGTTTTTATCGATTTCATCAAAAATTTTATTAGAAAAATCTGCACTTACCTGAACGGGTAGAACACCAATATTTAAACAATTTCCTTTAAATATATCTGCAAAAAAGCTAGAGATTATAACGCGAAAACCATAATCATAAACCGCCCAAGCAGCATGTTCTCTTGATGATCCTGAGCCAAAATTACGACCACCAACTAAAATTCTTCCTGAATAGGTATCGTCATTTAAGACAAAATCTTGCTTTGGAGAATTATCTGGGTTATAACGCCAATCTCTAAAAAGATTATCGCCAAAGCCTTCTCGGGTGGTAGCTTTTAAAAAGCGCGCAGGTATTATTTGATCAGTATCTACGTTCTCAATAGATAATGGAACTGCCGTACTTTTTAATAGTGTGAATTTATCGTATGCCATTTTTTAGTATTTTGTTCATGGTTGTTATTTGTTCGTTCTTAAAATTTAAATATTTTAAAAGCTTCAACTAAAAACCATTTTAATTTATTTTTTTCGTTGTTGATTGTTATTCATTAATGGTTTTAAATTTTTAATAGAAAACACTATCAATTAACAACTATAAACCGAGAACCATTTTCTCCATCAATTCTCTTGGATCCGTAACTTTTCCTGTAACTGCTGCTGCTGCGGCAACGAGTGGGGAAGCTAATAAAGTTCTTGAGCCTGGGCCTTGTCGTCCTTCGAAATTTCGGTTTGATGTACTTACTGCTAATTTTCCTGGTGGAACTTTATCATCATTCATCGCTAAACAGGCAGAGCAACCTGGTTCTCTGAGTTCAAATCCAGCTTCATGAATAATGTCTAAAAGACCTTCTGCTTTTATTGCAGCTTCAACTTGATGCGAACCAGGTACTAACCAAGCAGTAACATTAGGAGCTTTTCTACGTCCTTTAATGATAGAGGCAAAAGCCCTAAAATCTTCAATTCTGCCGTTGGTACAACTTCCAATAAAAACAAAATCGATGGGCTTGCCTATCATACTTTCGCCCTCATTAAAAGACATATAACCTAAAGATTTTTTATAAGTGCTTACACCACCTTCCACTTGATTAGCATTCGGAATATTTTTTGAAATACCCATACCCATTCCGGGATTGGTACCGTAGGTAATCATAGGCTCTATGTCAGAGGAATCAAAATAAATTTCTTTATCAAATTCAGCATCTTTATCGGTATAAAGGGTTTCCCAATAGCTCATTGCCTTCTCCCAAGCCACTCCTTTTGGGGTAAACTCACGTTCTTTAATATATTCAAAAGTTTTTTGATCAGGGGCAATCATTCCACCACGAGCACCCATTTCTATACTTAGGTTACAAACGGTCATGCGCCCTTCCATCGTCATATTTTCAAAAACATCACCTGCATATTCTACAAAATAACCTGTTGCACCAGAGGTTGTTAGGCGTGAGATAATATATAAAGCAACATCTTTCGGAGTTACGCCAAAATTTAATTTTCCAGCCACATTGATGCGCATTTTTTTTGGTTTAGGCTGCATAATACACTGTGTAGCCAAAACCATTTCTACTTCTGATGTTCCAATACCGAAGGCAATAGCACCAAAAGCACCGTGAGTTGAAGTATGCGAATCACCGCAAACAATAGTGGCTCCTGGCTGCGTGATGCCGTATTCAGGACCAACGACATGAACGATACCATTTTTTTCGTGTCCTAATCCCCAGTGACTAATGCCGTGTTCTTTTGCATTTTCTTCCAATGCTTTTAATTGATTTGCAGAAAGCGGATCTTCAACAGGCAAATGTTGGTTGATGGTTGGCGTATTATGGTCTGCCGTGGCAAAAGTTCGCTCAGGATGAAGTACCCGCATCCCTCTAGTTTTAAGTCCTAAAAATGCAACAGGGCTGGTTACTTCATGTACCAAATGGCGATCTATAAACAATACGTCTGGACCGTCTTCTACATGTTTCACTACATGGGAATCCCACACTTTGTCAAATAATGTTTTTTTCATTTTAATTTGATAAAACTTTTAATGTTTTGACGCTTATTGGCGCTCAAAACAAAGTTAGGAAATGATTGCTTAGTTATGATAAAAATAGCTTTAGAATTACGATGTTCAACTTATGTATTTCCAAATATTTTTGTGTGTAATCAATTGGGCATAGGTATAGTTTATAGGGCTATTCTCCTCTTTTTGAAGCGTTGGATCGTCTTTTAGAACTTGCAAAGCATAATACCGAGCCGTTCTTAAAATATCATTATCTTTTACAATATCGGCTATTTTTAAATTCAAAATACCACTTTGTTGTGTTCCCATTAAATCACCAGGGCCGCGAAGTTTTAAATCGACTTCGGCAATTTCAAATCCGTCATTAGTGCGCACCATGGTTTCTAGTCTTGTTTTTGCTTCGGTGGATAATTTATGACTCGTCATTAAAATACAAAAACTCTGTTCGGCACCACGCCCAACCCTACCTCGCAATTGGTGAAGTTGAGATAAGCCAAAACGTTCGGCACTTTCAATAATCATGACTGATGCGTTGGGTACATTTACACCAACTTCAATAACGGTGGTAGCGACCATAATTTGAGTTTCTCCCTTCACAAAACGCTGCATTTCAAAGTCTTTATCTTCAGATTTCATCTGCCCATGAACAATGGATATTTGATAATCGGGTGCAGGAAAATCTCTGGAAATACTCTCATAGCCATCCATTAAATCTTTATAATCTAATACTTCTGATTCTTGAATTAAAGGATAAACCACATAAATTTGTCCTCGTTTTTGTATTTCTTCTCGAATAAATTGAAATACTTTTAGTCGGTTTGAGTCGTATCGATGTACTGTTTTTATGGGTTTTCTGCCTGGTGGTAATTCATCAATTACCGAAATATCTAAATCTCCGTACAAACTCATAGCTAGTGTTCTAGGGATTGGTGTTGCCGTCATCACTAAAACGTGAGGAGGAATATCATTTTTATGCCATAATTTAGAACGTTGTGCTACTCCAAATCTATGTTGTTCATCTACGATGGCGAGACCTAAATTTTTATATTTTACCTTATCTTCTAAAAGGGCATGGGTGCCGATTAAAATATGAAGTTCTCCACTTTCCAATTGTGCGTGAATAATTTTTCGTGTTGATTTTTTTACGGAACCTGTTAGCAAGGCAATATTGATGCCCAAGTCTTTAACCAATTTTTGAATACCTAAAAAATGCTGATTAGCCAATATTTCGGTTGGAGCCATCAAACAGGCTTGAAAACCATTATCGATTGCTAATAACATGGTCATTAAAGCTACGATGGTTTTTCCAGAACCTACATCACCTTGTAAAAGCCGATTCATTTGGGCATTACTGCCTAAATCTGCTCTAATTTCTTTGAGAACTCTCTTTTGTGCATTTGTGAGCTCGAAGGGTAGATGATGGCTGTAAAATTCATTAAAAAGCGTACCAACTTTATCAAAATTAAAGCCTTTTATGCGTTGTTTATGCAACATATTTTTGGCAATAAGCTGCATTTGTACATAAAATAATTCTTCGAACTTTAGTCGGAATTGTGCTTTGGCTAGGAGTTCTTGACTTTTAGGAAAATGAATCGAGAACATAGCTTCAGTCTTTGAAATCAATTGCAATTCATGGATGATTTTTGGAGATAAAGCCTCGGTAAATTTCCCCTGAATATCTAAAAAAAGCTGTTGAATTAACTTGCTAATAACCCGATTGGTAATGCCTTTGTTGCTCAATTTTTCGGTGGATGGATACACGGGTTGCATCATTACTTTTATCCCTTGTTCATGTTCTGAAAGCAATTCCATTTCAGGATGTGGTATCGAAAAACTACCATTAAAAAAATTGGCTTTCCCAAAAATAACATAAGGCGTATTTAATTGTAAATTTTCCAAAATCCATTTTTGACCTCGAAACCAGACCAATTCTATCTGTCCTGTTTGATCCACAAAATTGGCTACTATTCGTTTGCCGTTCTTTTGCTCTACCGTTTTAATATGAATAATTTTTCCAATAACTTGAATATCAGATGAATTCCGTTGTAATTGGTTTATTTTATAGTACTGGGTTTTATCAATATACCTATTCGGAAAAAGGTTAATCAAATCTTGATAGGTCTTAATACCGAGTTCGGTTTGTAATGAATCAGCTCTGTTAGGGCCAACACCTTTAAGGTATGCAATAGGAGTTTGTAGGTAGTTTGCATTCATGCCACTAAATTACAAGTTAAGGCAAAGAACTACAACAAAAATTTTGGTAAAAAATCACAGAATTGAAAATATAAAACACTTTACTTCTCTGAAATTCTTTAAACCATTTTATGGTAATCGTTTTTGAACAATTATATTTGTGTTATGAGACGAAACTTTCTAATCTTTTTCCTTTTCATCGGTTTATCTTCATATACGATAACAGCTCAAATTCAACATAAGGTTGATTTTGAAAAAGGTAAAATTTGTATAGAAATAAATCTCAAAGAAAAAAAAATATCAGGAAATGTAGCCTATACTTTTGATGTGCTGAGTGCTGTAGATTCTATTTTTTTAGATGCTAAGAATATGGACGTTTCGAGCGTTCTTTTAAATGGGAAAAAGGTAAAATTTGTCAATAATAAATCGCACTTAATTATCCTGAAAAAATTTAAAAAAGGAACACATCATAAGATAACTATTGAATATAAGTGTAATCCCAAACAAACCGTATATTTTATAGGATATGATAATGATATTCCTGAGAACGAAAATCGCGAACCTATTATTAAGCAGATTTGGACGCAAGGACAAGGGAAATATACCAGTCATTGGCTGCCTAGTTTTGATGATATGAACGAAAAAGTGGAGTTTGATGTGAGCATCACTTTTGATGAAAAATATCAAGTGATTTCCAACGGAAATTTGGTAGCTACAAGCAAGGAAGAGCGCAAGGGAATTATGTGGACTTTTGATATGGAAAAACCAATGAGTAGCTATTTACTTGCTTTTGCCATTGGTGATTATGCAAAAAACACCATAATGAGTGGTAGTGGAATTCCGATTGACTTATATTATTATCCACAAGATAGTTTAAGGTTTGAACCAACCTACAGATACACAAAAACAATTTTCGATTTTATAGAAAACGAAATAGGTGTACCTTATCCTTGGAAAAATTACAAACAAGTTCCAGTAAAAGATTTTTTGTACGCAGGTATGGAAAATACCACAGCTACTATTTTTTCTGATGCTTATGTTATAGATTCAACGGCTTTCATGGATAAAAACTATGTAAATGTAAATGCGCACGAATTAGCACACCAATGGTTTGGGAATTTGGTTACTGAGGTAGATGGTAACCATCATTGGCTGCAAGAAGGTTTTGCCACTTATTACGCCTTATTAGCTGAAAAAGAAATTTTTGGCGCGGATTTTTTCTATTTTAAATTATATGATACGGCGGAGCAGTTACAGGCGATTTCGTTGAAAAATAAGGGAGAATCCTTAATAAATGCAAAAGCAAGCAGTCTTACTTTCTACGAAAAAGGGGCCTGGGCTTTGGTTATGCTTAAAAACCAAATAGGGGAAACTGCTTTTAAAAAGGGAATTAAAAATTATTTGGAAAAGTATAAATTTCGGAATGTAACTATTCAAAATTTTTTATCAGAAATGGCGCAGGCGAGTGGTAAAGACTTAATTGATTTCGAAAATGATTGGTTGTTGGGTAACGCTTTTCCCATAAGCCAGGCTACTTCTTATTTAAAGAATAATTCGGAAAGTTTAGCAGATTTCTTCGAGCTTGAAGAAACGCTTAAAAATATACTTGATGATACCTTTAAAACCCGTTTTATAGAAAAAGCGTACACAAAATCAAGTTCTATTCCAATAAAAAAACAATTACTATTGGTTTATTTTCCTTTTTTTTCCGAAGATTTTATAAAAAAAGAATTGCTCGTAAACAATCTTAAAATTCGTCAAGCAATACTATTAGCGACTAATAAAATTTCTGAAAATTCTAAAGAGGAATATGAGTCCTTGTTATTTGATAAAAGCTACGTCACTATAGAATCGGCTTTGTACAAATTATGGCTTAGTTTCCCTGAAAATCAAAAAAAATATTTAGATTCTACGCATGATATTATTGGTTTACCCGACAAACATTTACGATTATTATGGCTTACACTTGCCATAGCCACTCCAAATTACAATAGCCTTAAAACAAAGGTCTATTTTGATGAGTTAAGTGCTTACACAAATAAGACTTATAGCGTGGAAACAAGACAATCTGCTTTTAAATATTTATACCAAACACTCGGTTTAACAGATCAAAATTTAAGGGATTTAGCGGATGCTGCAGTTCATCATAATTGGCAGTTTAAAAGTTTTGCCCGAAATTTATTAGAAGAATTATTAAAAGACCCTGATTATAAAAATAGGTTTACAAAAATAGTTCCTATGCTAAATGAGGAAGAGCAGCGTTATATTAAAAGTAAAATATAATTAAATGAGAGCTTTAGTCATTTCAGGAGGTAGAAGTAAAGGTGCATTTGCAGGTGGTGTTGCGCAGTACCTAATAGAATAGGCTCATCACCATTACGATTTGCTAATTGGCACTTCTACAGGCAGTCTTTTAATTTCGCATTTGGCACTTCAAAAAATTGAAAAGATAAAAGAGACTTATACTTCTGTTACACAGAATGATATTTTTAGCAACTATCCCTTTTTTATTTACAAAAAAAATGGTATTGAAACCATCGGGATAGACCATTTGAACGTTCTCAAAAATTTTTATATGGGCAGTAAAACTTTTGGCGAAAGTCATAATTTGTTGCAACTCATAAAAAACACGATTACAATTGAAGAATTCAATAGCTTGAAAAATGGACCTAAGGATATTGTAGTAACGGTGTCTAACCTTTCTTTAATTCAAGTAGAATACAAATCTATCAACGATTATAGTTATGAAGAGTTCTGTGAATAGATTTGGATTTCGTGTAATTACACTCCTTTTATGAGCTTAGTGAAAAAAAATGGTTGCGAATATGCTGATGGTGGCCTAGGTACTATGGTGCCAATTGAAGATGCTATAAAACACGGCGCAACGACTATTGATGCTATTATTTTACAAACGGAAGTTACACATTTAAATAGAATGCCTTCAAAAAATGTATTCTCTTTATTAACCAATATGTTTGCTTTTATGCTCGACCGTATTGAAGATCAAAATATTAGAATAGGTAAGTTCGTGGCAAACCATAACGGGGTTATTATCAACTTTTATTATACGCCTAGTGTTTTAACTACAAATTCGCTTATTTTTGATAAAGATAAAATGTCGGCTTGGTGGCAAAGTGGTTTTAATTATGCCAAATTTAAGAGTACGGAAAGTAGTGAGTTAGAACCTCAAAAAATCAATTAAAATATATTGTATTTGAAAGCTTTAGTAATTAGCGGTGGTGGTAGTAAAGGTGCTTTTGCTGGTGGCGTGGCGCAATATTTAATGGAGATTGAAAAGAAAGAATATGATCTTTTTTTAGGTACATCAACTGGTAGCCTTTTAATTCCGCAATTGGCCTTAAATAATGTCGGTAAACTTTATGATATTTACACCAATGTAAATCAGCTCTCCATTTTTAGTCTAAATCCGTTTGTGGTTAAAAAAAAAGACAACAGAGAATATGTCACTATAAATTATTTAACCACTTTATTGCAATTCATAAAACGCAAAAGAACCTTTGGTGAAAGTGGTGCATTACGCCGTACTATTAAAAAGAATTTATCTCCAAAAGAATTTCAGATCCTCAAAGAATCGAATAAAAAATTAGTAGTTACGGTTTCAAATCTTTCAAAAAATAGGGTAGAGTATAAACAGATAGAAGATTTTAGTTACGATGAGTTTTGTGATTGGATTTGGATTTCGTGTAATTATATTCCCTTTATGTCTTTGGTTACTAGAAATGGCTATGAGTATGGCGATGGTGGTTTGGGTTGTGTTGTGCCGATTCGCGAGGCTATTAAAAGAGGAGCCACAGAGATAGATGCTATCATTTTAGAATCAGAAAGCCTTAATCAGAATAAGGTTTTAGGTAAAAACCCGTTTTCATTAATGCTTAGTATTTATGGTTTTGTATTAGACCAAATAGAAAAGCGTGATATATCGGAAGGAATTTTGATGGCTAAACACCATAATGTAAAACTGAATCTGTTTTACACACCCACTAAACTCACTGAAAACTCGCTTGTTTTTAATAAAAAATTAATGAGCGCTTGGTGGCTACAGGGTTTTAATTATGCTGAAAAAAAGTTTGATGAAGAAAGGGAGAATAATTGAAAATGGTTTTTCGTTGATGGTTGATGGTTGTTCGTTTTTAACCACTATCTACTACCTACCACAAACTACTAATTTCTTTTTTTACAAACGACAATGCCGTTCTTGATGGGGAAGCTTTGTCCATAGTATCACTTAAAACATCTTCTCTCAATTTATCTGCGGAGTCAGCACTCATAGCAGCTTTTCGTATGGATTGAATGGTAGCACTTTTCGCTGCTTTAATTATATTCCAACAATCATCGGTTAAATAAATTTGCTGAGAAAGATTGTGATCAAATTCAGTTTCTATACTTTTAATCAAAAGGGCTTCATAGTCATTCTTATTAGTCGATTCTGGCGCTACACGAACCATTAAACTAGGAATAGCAATCCGCTCTAAAAATAAGGCCATGCGCTCATAAGCTTGCAAGCGAATGGGTAAAGTATGCTTTTGAGTGTCTTTCTGTAAGAGATATCTTCTGCGACCTTCTTCATTTTTTGTGTGTAAATTAAAAAAATAATAGGCAACAACCCCTGTAACCACAGCTGGTAACAAAAAAGCGAAAGCTTGAAGAATCTGTTCTCCATTCATAATACAATTGGTTTAATTTAGTTTACACTTTTTAAACGATTGATTTTTTGAAAAGTATAGTGTAAAGTAAAGAAGTTAAATTTAGAATATATTTTAATATTTAGGTCTTCATAAAACAACCTTCTTTTGCAGAGACCGAAATACGGTCGGCATTGATACTTTGCAATTTTAAAAACAACCATCCTTTCCATTCATACTCTATTCCTATCTTTTGGCTTTTAATTCCGAAGGTCTGAATATACTAATATAGGTTGTAATCCTAGGTTAGTTAACCTCTTTCATCTGCCCCCGAAGTTCAAAGTAAAATGCGTCAAATTTAGGATATACTTTTATGTTCATGCCTTCTGAAAAACCACCATCTTTCGCGGTGGCTGAAATACGGTTGGCATTAATGCTGTGCAATTTTAAAAACTTATTGACTAATAAAGTAGCTTGATTTAAAGCGACATCAAATTCTCCAGTATTTGTTGAGGCTTCAACCACAATATTACTATCTTTATATGTTTTTATAACAGAAGCTATTTTATTTATTACGCCTTCTGCAGTTGCTTTTTGAGTGGCATCTTTACTAGTAAAACCTTCACGAGTTGCTTGTTTTAATGATACAATTATAGCACCACCTGACACATTTATATTTGCGTTTTCTCCTAAGGTCTTTTTAAAATCGGTTAACACCAATAGTGCGATTGAATCGTGACTGCTAAACTTATCAGAAATATTTTTTAACTGTGTTTCTTTGTCGCGTAACCGTTGTAATGTTTTTCCAATGTTTTCAGATTTTTCGATGGACGCCAAAGTAAAATTATTGATGTTTTGCATCAATGATTTGTTAGTTTCTAGTAATTCATCGGTCTGGGCTTTGTATGAATCAGCTTCGGTTTTACTTACTATCTCTTTTTTTCTTGAGATTGCAAATTCCCCTTTAATTGAATCGATAACGCTTTTTAAAGTCGTAATTTCATTCAATAAATCGATCTTTTTTTGAGCTTGTGTTGAAGTAAAGCTCAGTAAAAATGAAAGCGCTAAAAATAAATTTTTAATCATAAGGTTTATAATTTTTTAAAATTGAATTTAATGATTTTCTTTCTTTAGATTATTGGATTATTGGATTTTTCAACGGTTAAATTATTAGAATACTTTTTGCAATTTCAGTTTTTATTTTTTAATGGATACAAATTTTCACATATTGCATTTTAAACTTAAATTATTTTTTTAATATTCTTCATTTTTTACTTAGTAGTACTTAGTACTCCATACTTTTATTTGAACTTGAACTTTCTTAACCAAATCAACCTTGCCCCGTCATCATTAAATAAGCTTTTAAAAACCTATCAATATTGCCGTCCATAACCGCATCTACATTGCCTGTTTCTTCTGCTGTACGCACATCTTTTATAAGTTTATAAGGGTGCATTACATAATTACGAATTTGTGAACCCCATTCTATTTTCATTTTAGAGGATTCAATTTCTTGGCGTGCGTCCAATTTTTTTCGGAGTTCTATTTCATACAGTTGCGATTTCAACATTTTTAAAGCAGTAGCTCTATTTTCATGCTGTGAACGCGAGTCAGAGCATGAAATTTGTATGCCTGTTGGTTTATGTGTTAACTGCACTTTAGTTTCTACTTTGTTTACATTCTGACCACCTGCACCACTAGAACGGGCTGTAATAATTTCTACATCAGCTGGGTTAATGTCGATTTCAATACTATCATCCACCAAAGGATACACATAGACCGATGCAAATGAGGTATGGCGTTTTGCATTACTATCAAAAGGGGAAATACGTACCAAACGGTGTACGCCATTTTCACCTTTTAACCAACCGAAAGCAAACTCACCATCAATCTCTAAAGTAACGGTTTTAATACCTGCAACGTCGCCTTCTTGGTAGTTGAGTTCTTTGACTTTATAGCCATTTTTTTCACTCCACATCATATACATCCGCATGAGCATTGCTGCCCAATCACAACTTTCGGTACCGCCAGCACCTGCAGTTATTTGGAGAATAGCTGGAAGTTCATCACCTTCCTCAGAAAGCATGTTTTTAAACTCTAGATTTTCAAGAGTACCCAGAGTTTTTTGGTAATTTGCTTCTACCTCTTTTTCGGAAATGGCACCTTCTTTTTGAAATTCTATCAAGACCTCTAAATCAGTAACAAGGCTTTCAACATCAAAAAAGTCATCAACCCATTTTTTTTTGGATTGAATGAATTTCATTTGTTCTCTGGCTTCTTGTGGACGATCCCAAAATTCTGGAGCTAAAGTTTTTTCCTGCTCATTTTCAATTTCTATTATCTTGGCATCAACGTCAAAGATACCTCCTCAACGCGCCAAGGCGATCTAAAAGACCTTTAAATAAGTCTATAGTTATTGTCATTTTTGGTATAATTTTGAGACAAAAATAAGCTTCTTTTTTGAACTTTAGAAAAGATTAAAATGTTTTTATTGTTGTTGACTAATTACTTTTACGGCATAATTGGTTTCGTTTCTATAGGCCTTTTATATTTTTCCTGTCTTGGGCAATTTGGCAAAGAAAGAGATTCGAGGCTTGGATTCTTTGTAAGGAGCCTTTTTCAATATTTTCGTTTTCTTTAAAACCTATAATTCTAAGAAAAAGATCCAATCAAATTTTTTTTGGTCACTTTATCCCTTTAAACTTAGAATGTAATTCCTTAATTAAAAAAGTATGATTTGGCTTTTGAGTTTAATTTTAGGTAGTCCTAAATGGAGCGTTCTCCATAAAGATTAATTTTTTTTTGATACACATTTTTAATCTTCCCTTTTTTATTAAAAATTCATCATACAAGTCGCTATCTCTACTGTAATAGGAAAATATTTTATTTTCAATATTTGTCATAAGATGAATTTTAGAGTTAAGTTATCGATTAATTAATTTTTATTCATAGAAATTAAAAGTCAGTTTTACGATTCAAATAAAAAACGATTGTCATTATTATTACTTTGTTATTTTGGACTTAAAATAGATGCTTTAGTTAATTTATGAATGTTTTTAATTATATTTAAAATCTAATATTTTTTAAAAATGCGCGCATCACTTATTCTTTTAGTTTTTTTATTCTTCAGCAATATTGCTTCAAGTCAGTTTACTGAAAAAAGCAAAGATTTTGAAAAATTTGTTGGTTTTTATAGTTTTTTATATGATGTTAAAACTGATAAAATTTACCTAGAAGTAACCGATTTAGACACGGAATTTCTATACGTATATTCTTTAAGTAGCGGTATTGGAAGTAATGATATTGGTTTGGATCGCGGACAGCTAGGAAATGAGCAAGTAGTTTATTTTAAGAAAGCAGGTAATAAATTGCTATTAATACAACCCAATGTAAAATACAGGGCTTTAACCGATAAGGCTTTAGAAAAAAAGTCCGTTGAACAAGCTTTTGCAAAATCTGTTTTGTTTGGTTTTCCCATTGAAGAAGAAAAAAACGGAAAGTACATTATCGATATTACCGACTTTTTAATGCAAGATGCACATGGTGTGGCCTCACGTTTGCAAAGTGCGCAGCAAGGCAGTTATAGTTTAGACAAATCAAAAAGTGCTTTTGATAAAGAACGCACCAAAAATTTTCCAAAAAACACAGAATTTGATGTTATTCTGACCTTTAAAGGCGAGCCTAAAGGTCGAGAGATACGTTCAGTAACACCAACCCCAAGTTTAGTAACTGTTTCACAGCACCATTCTTTTATAGCCTTACCTGATAATAAATACAAAAAAAGGGCCTTTGATACTAGAAGTGGATCTTATCCTTTTTCGTATTATGATTATTCAACTCCTGTACAAGAACCTATTTTAAAACAGTTTATTACCAGACATCGTATAGAGAAAAAAAATCCGTATGAAACTATTAGTGAGGCGGTTGAACCCATCATTTATTACTTAGATAATGGCACGCCAGAGCCAGTACGTTCCGCTTTGCTTGAAGGCGGTAGATGGTGGAATGAAGCTTTTGAGGCTATTGGCTATACAAATGCTTTTCAATTGAAAATGTTACCTGATGATGCCGATCCACTTGACGTTCGTTATAATGTAATACAATGGGTACATCGTTCTACAAGGGGTTGGAGCTATGGCAGTAGCATTACAGATCCAAGAACAGGCGAAATTATAAAAGGTCATGTGAGTTTAGGAAGTTTGCGAATTCGACAAGATTTTTTGATTGCTCAAGCCCTAATGAACAAACCTTTTAAAGATAGAGATGATAATTACCAACCTATGTTAGATTTGGCGATTGCAAGAATACGTCAGCTTTCGGCGCACGAAATAGGGCATACCTTAGGTTTTGCACACAATTATGCAGCGAGTACTAATAATAAAGCCTCGGTAATGGATTATCCTCATCCACAATTTGCTATTAAAAATAATGCAATCGATTTCTCAAATGCTTACGCAACAGGAATTGGTGATTGGGATAAAGTTACGGTAGCCTATTCTTATGCCGATTTTAAGGCTGAAACCAACGAAGAAAACGAACTAAATACAATTCTAGAAACTGCTGCAGAAAAAGGCTTGCGCTACATTACCGATCAAGATGCAAGACCAGAGGGGAGTGCGCATGCGCTAGCTCATTTATGGGATAATGGAGCTAATATTGCAGAAGAATTAGATGAAGTTTTGAAAATCAGGAAACTGGCAATAAATAATTTTTCAATTGATAATATTAAGTCAGGTGAACCTTTTACGGTCTTAGAAGATGTATTTGTGCCTTTATTCTTTTTCCATAGATACCAAACGGAGGCGGTTGCCAAGCAAATTGGTGGATTAGAATATAATTATGCCGTAAAAGGCGATAAACAACAAGTCGTAAAGATTTTAGACGCTAAAATGCAAAACCAGGCTTTAAATAGTATTTTAAATACTTTAGATGCTCAGGTGATCGCAATTCCTAAAGAAAAGCTAGACTTATTTCCGCCAAGAGCTTTTGGCTATGAACAAAGTAGGGAATCATTTAAAGGTAGAATGGGGGTGTCATTCGATCCTATTTCTGCCGCTGAAACAAGTGCAGATATGACTTTGTCTTTTGTTTTAAATCCTGAAAGAGCCTCAAGATTGGTCTTGCAAAAAAGTTTAGATAATGAGAATTTAGGTTTAGAAAATCTTATTGATAAAATGTTAACCAATACTATTTATGGTCAGGAAAATAAAGATAATTATTTAAAAGAAGTACAAGGAGCGATAAATTACAGAGTTTTACATCATTTAATGAATCTGGCAGCTCAAGAAAAAGTAATTTCTCAGGTTAATGCCATTTCTAATTATAAGTTGAATGAACTAAAATTGAAATTGACGCCCAAAAGCGATATATTTTCGTTTGAAGTGGTAAAACGCATCCAAGAATTTCAAAAGCACCCAGAAAAGTTTGTAGTGATACCAGCAACAACTATTCCTGATGGCGCACCCATTGGGATGGGTTGTTTTCATTAAAGGGTTGCTAGTAGGCTAGAGATGATGATTTTTTGGGAATTTCTTTTAATTTTCAAGTTTAAATTTTTTTGAACTAAAACGGTTTCTTCTAAATCAACCTCAAATCATTGAATTTGAAACCAGAAACTTTTGAGGGCCAAAGCACAAAATGGAAATTTCCATTAAACTCTTTTTAAAAAGATGAACCACCACTCATTTTTAGATTTAATTCAGATTATAAATGCTTCTTGACAAACAAAACCTATTTAGACTATTCTTTAACCTCTTTTGCCTTTTGAATAATTTCTTTTAGACGCATTTTACGTTGTTGTTTTTCATCCCTGAGCTTATTAATTTTTCTACTCATGAGCTTGGTATGTTTGGCTTTATTCTTAGTATTTTTTTCTTTTCCTTTTTTGGACATGATATTTCAATTATAAGCTTTAAGTGCTCCCATATCTAAGGTAATTGGACCTAATTTATGCGAAGAAGGTAAATAAGCTCCATTTTCCATTACTTTCCAATCGCCCCAAGAGGCTTCTAAACCTCCAATGGGAATGATTTTAACCCACATTTTAAAACTAATAGGAAAACCGTTGGGCTGTAGTTTCCATAGATAAGAATCTCCTGGGGTTGAGCCACCAGAAGAATAAGTGACTAAGAGTCCGTCTGAACCGTCTTCCAAGGTTACTAAATACCGCTTTGTACCCTTGTCAAAAACCTTAAAGGGAGCCACCAACCAAAAGGAATCATTATTGAAATTATCCGTTGCTTTCTGAATAATTTCTGATTTATTATCGTCCAAAACTTCTTTTGAATTTTTATAGACTTTGCTCTTATTTGGATTGGCTAGATTGAGGTTTACTAAATAATCATTCCATTTTACAGCAACTTTTCCCATTTCTTTATCCCATTTATACTCGTGTGCACCACCAGCAAAAGTCCATTCAACATTTCTTGTTTTTACATAAGTTTCGTTATTTATGGCACTCAACATTTTTTGTGCTAAAACATCGGCCTGTTCAGGGTTTGAACTTTTAGGAAGTGGTTCGTTATAAACGAGATATACTATCGCAAATGACGTTAAAAGAAAGACGATTAATCCAATTGATATTTTTAGAAATATTTTTAAAAATCTTTTCATTCTTTCTTGTTCAATGCTTAACGCTTAGCGGGGATCGCTTAACACTAATGATTTATGGCTTTATCTTACAATTTTATGTTATTTTGTCGATACGAATTTCGCTAATTTACACGAATCATATTTTTAAATAATTAGAATTTAATTTGACGTCTAACTAGTATTATTTTTTTGCTTGCTGTCTTCCACATACTCCTTTTTATCTATTTTGTTGACACAAATTTCACTAATTTACATAAATAATATAGTTGTTAATTATGAATTAAATAAAACTAAAACTGATATGGAAGTCATTTAACTTTCATTTTTTCCTAATTGCTAATTTTATTTTCCATTAATATCCCACTGCTGCATCATCTCCGCGTTTGTCCGCACCACCTTCTAATTTTCCATCAGGTAAAACTCTAATAGCGTCAACTTTACCAATAATTGGTGTATTTTCTTCATTGATAATATACCCTTTTTCTTTTAGCGTTTTTATGGTTTCTTCTGAAAATCCGTTTGGTTCAAAAACTACAGTATCAGGTAGCCATTGGTGATGAAATCTAGGTGCATTAACAGCATCTTGCATACTCATATTAAACTCATACGAATTTAAAATTGTTTGTGCTACTGCGGTTATTATAGTAGAGCCTCCAGGCGTACCGACAACCATCCAAAGTGTTCCTTCTTTTTCGACAATAGTAGGCGTCATGCTGCTTAACATTCTTTTTTCGGGTGCAATGCTATTGGCTTCTGCACCTGTAAGTCCAAACATATTAGGAACTCCTATTTTTGAACTAAAATCGTCCATTTCATTATTCAAAAAGAACCCTAGTTCATCATTATATAATTTTGAACCAAAATTTCCATTCAAGGTTGTCGTTACTGCCACTGCATTTCCTTCTGAGTCAACAATAGAGTAGTGGGTAGTTTCCATACTTTCGATAATTTCAACTTTACCATGGGAAACATCATCAGATTTTGTCGCTTTATCAAAAGAAAAACTCTGCATTCTTTCTTTTAAATAAGCATCACTCAATAATACATCTAAAGGAATATCGACAAAATCCGGATCACCCAAATAATAATTCCTGTCTGCATACGCCCGACGAGAAGCTTCGGTAAATAATTGGATAGTTTTAACCGAATTTTGACCAAAACTACTAATATCGTAAGGTTCAATCATCTTAAAAATTTGTTGAATAGTTACGCCACCACTACTAGGTGGACTCATAGAAATCACTTTTAAATCTTTATAATTAAAAACAATGGGTTGGCGCCATTGTGCTTCATATTTTTCAAGATCTTCTAGGGTAATATAACCGCCTTTTTTCTGAATATGACGGGCTATTTTTTCGGCTACTTCGCCTTTATAAAACCCGTCTCGACCTTTTTCCATAATAATTTTTAAGGTTTTGGCTAATGCAGGATATTTTATAGTATCTCCCGTTTCATAAATTGTTGCAAATTTGGTACTGTCACTATTTACTTCTATAAACACCGCTCTGTAATAAGCCAATCTTTTGGCTTGGTTTTCGGTTACGACAACACCTCTTTCCGCGAGTCCTATTACAGGAGAAATAATTTCTTTTAAGGAAAGTTTTCCAAATTTTTTATGCACTTCTATAATTCCAGCAATAGTTCCTGGAACTCCTACAGCCGTTGCACCTTTGGTACTCATATCGGGAATTACATTTCCCAGAGAATCCAAATACATGTTTTTATGAGCATTTATGGGAGCTTTTTCTCTGTAATCTAAAGACCCGAAATCGCCATTACTTTTGCGGTAAACCATAAAACCACCTCCACCAATATTACCAGCAACGGGGTAAGCAACAGCCAAAGCTAATTGAGTTGCCACCATAGCATCAAAAGCATTACCGCCTTTTTGCATGATATCCGCACCAATTTTCGAAGCTTCTTCCCGAGCAGAAACCACCATCGCTTTTTCTGCGATTAAACCTGTGGGTTTGGCTGGTTGCGTTTTGCAATTGATAAAAACAACAAAGAGTAATATTAAATAATAAAATTTTCTCATCTTAGTTTTAAATTTTAAAGTGATTTATATTTTTGTTTAGAAAAATCGATTAATTCTTGAAAAAACGAACTGAACTCTTTTTCGAATTCATCATAATGCTTTTCTAGGTCTAAAATAGCTAAATTCATTTTAGATATATTTTTTGTTCTTCTGTTCATTCCTTTTAAAACTTGATCAATTCCTTCTAAATTGGCGTAATTTAAAATCCAATTATCAGAAATCATATAGGGCATCATATGTTTTATTTTTTCTGGTAAAATGGTATAATTAGTCTCTAGTATTTTGTAAAAATTATCGACGAAATCAGCTAATGGAATATCAGAATAATCCTTCCAGTTTTTCGCTAGAAAGTGATCGTAAAAAATATCTACAATAACACCACTATAATGACTATAGTTTTCGTGAAGTCTTTTGGTGCTTTGCCGCACCGTTGGGTGCGCATCTGTAAAAGTATCAATATAACGGTGTAGTAAAATTCCTTTTTGTACGTTGTCGGGCAGGTGTTTGTATTTATTCCCTCGAATGCTGTCGGCTATAAAATTACCAATGGTTACTTCATCGTCATTAAAGGATAAATAAATATGGGCTAAAAAATTCATAAAATTCTTGAAAAACTAATAATGTCGAATTTACGAATAAGAGCAATACCTTTTAGTATGAAGCGTTTATATTTGCAAAAACTTTTTATAAAATTATGACACTAATCAAATCTATTTCAGGAATAAGAGGCACTATCGGAGGAAAACCAGGCGATAATTTAACCCCAATTGATGCGGTGAAATTTGCCGCCGCTTACGGTATTTGGCTTAAAGGATATACCAAAAACGATAAAAAACTAAAAGTAGTTATTGGTCGTGATGCCCGTTTATCTGGAGAAATGATTCAAAATTTAGTGGTTTATACGCTAGTTGGTTTAGGTATTGATGTGATAGATTTAGATCTTTCTACCACCCCAACCGTCGAAATTGCAGTGCCTTTAGAAAAAGCAGATGGCGGTATTATTTTAACGGCTAGCCATAATCCAAAACAATGGAACGCTTTAAAGTTATTGAATGAAAAAGGGGAGTTTTTAAATGCAGCGGAAGGTGCTTTAATTCTTGAAATAGCAGAGAAAGAAGATTTTGATTTTTCTGAAGTCGAAGATTTAGGAGAAATTATAAAAAACGATTCGTATATCGATATTCATATTGATGAAGTACTTGACTTAGCTTTAGTTGATGCTGATACTATTCGCGCTGCAAAATTTAAAGTGGTGGTTGATGGGGTAAATTCTACCGGCGGTATCGCTATCCCTAAATTATTAAAAGAATTAGGGGTTGAAGTAGTAGAATTATATTGTGAACCAACAGGACATTTTCCGCATAATCCAGAGCCTTTAAAAGAGCATCTAGGAGATATTTGTGCCTTAGTAGTTAAAGAAAAAGCGGATTTTGGAATTGTTGTGGATCCTGATGTTGACCGTTTGGCTTTTATCAGTAATGATGGCGAAATGTTTGGCGAAGAATACACCTTAGTCGCATGTGCGGATTATGTGTTAGGGAAAACCAAAGGAAATACAGTTTCTAATTTATCATCTTCAAGAGCGCTTAGAGATATTACTCAAAAACATGGAGGAACTTACGAAGCTGCCGCTGTTGGCGAAGTAAACGTTGTTGCCAAAATGAAGGCAAATAATGCGATTATCGGTGGCGAAGGTAACGGAGGCATCATATATCCGGAAAGTCATTATGGGCGTGATTCTTTAGTAGGTGCTGCATTATTTTTAATGCTCATGGCTGAAAAAGGAGGAACTGTTGCGGCATTAAGAGCAAGCTATCCCTCGTATTTTATGAGTAAAAAGAAAATAGAATTAACACCTGGATTAGATGTTGATGCTATTTTAGAGGCTATGGCCAAGAAATATAAGGACGAAGAAATTTCCACGATTGACGGCGTAAAAATCGATTTTGCAGATAACTGGGTACATTTACGCAAATCCAACACAGAACCTATTATCAGAATTTATACCGAAGCTAAATCGCAGCAAGAAGCGGATAATTTAGCAGATAAAATTATTTTGGAAATAAAGCAAGTAGCGGAGTTATAGATTTTAAAAAGTGCAAAGTACCAAATATTAAGACGAGGAAAAACACGAAATTAGAAGTACTAAAAGTAAAATGGAGGTGTGATAGTATTGAATTTTTTCTCTACCTCTAATTTTTTAACTTTAAAATTAGGCCTACGGCCTAAAGCTTTAGAACAAAGCAAATCATTAAAAACAGGCTATTTTGTAAAAAAAATCGTCCTTTTTTAATTATTATCAGCCTTATTTCTGTGTTTCCATCTCCTATGCGTCCATAAGTAATACGGCGGATTTTCACGTATTTGCTGTTCCGTTAAGCGTAAGAATTTATCTGTAATTTCATGTTCGTTGGTACTTTTTCCTGCTGTGGTAATGGGGATGAATGTGGCTTCATAATAGCCTCTTTTTACTTTGACTACTTTTAAGAAAACAACAGCTAAATCCATTTTACGCGCCATGCTTTCTGGACCGCTAAAAACAGGAACTTTAATACCCATAAATTCTGTCCAATACGGCGCTCTGTGTGCTTGTGGAGATTGGTCACTAACCATTCCGTAAATAGACGGGATATTTTCTTTTACATTTTTAACTACGGTTCTTACCGTTTCTTCTTGGGTTATTAATGTCGTTTTAAAACGTGCTCTGGTGCTTTGTATCCAATTATCAAAATACCTATTTTTAATTTTTTGATATACGGCATAACCCTCAGATTTCACATAATTATTGATGCTTACATTCCACTCCCAATTGGCGTAATGCGAACAAACAATTAAAATACTCTTGGTTTTTTCTATTTCAAGTAAAACTTCTAAATTGGTTACATAGTATCGTTTTTTTACTTCTTCATTAGATAAGTTCATGGTTTTTATCATTTCCATAAACGTATCACATAAATGACCATAAAAGGTTCTCTGAATTTGTTTTAATTCTTTATCAGACTTTTCAGGAAATACCAATTTTAAATTTTTATAAACTACTTTTTTGCGATAGCCAAATACGCTGTAGAGTAAAAAGAAAATAAAATCCGATAGCACATAAACTACCTTGAAAGGGAGTATAGCAATCATCCAAATAATAGGATACACAAATATGAATACTAGTAACTGCATGTAAGAAATTATTTCGCAAATATAGCTATATTTGAACGCAAATAGAAGACTTAGTACTATGTTTGAAGATATGCATTATGCAACTATGGCTATTATCGCCATCAATGTTTTAGTTTCATTGAAAGGTTTTAACAACAATCATTTTTTTGAGCGCTATAAGTTTCAAGTTGGTGCAATTAGCGCTGGTCAGAAAGAACGCATGTTTACCTCAGGTTTTCTTCATGTTGATTTTGCACATTTATTTTTCAATATGTTTACGCTTTTCTTTTTTGCTCCTGTAGTGATTGAATGGTTGAATCCTATCCAATTCGTTATCATTTATATTGTAAGTTTGGCTGCAGGAAGCCTACTAGGTATGGTTTTTCACAAAAATGAACCTTATTATAGTGCAGTAGGGGCAAGTGGTGCTGTAACCGGAATACTTTATGCCGCAATTCTCTTGGAACCGCAAATGCGATTAGGCTTCATGTTTATTCCAATTCCAGTGCCTGCTTATGTTTTTGGGATTGGCTATTTGCTGTATTCTATTTACGGGATGAAAAGTAGATTGAGTAATATAGGGCATACTGCCCATTTTGGAGGCGCTATTGGCGGATATATAACAACTCTTATTTTCTTTCCAAGTCTTTTAAAAACAGATCTTTTAATGGTTGGGTTATTGGCAGTTCCCATTGTGATCCTTTTTATATTGCAGAAAGTTGGGAAGTTAAATTAAATAGATTAATCCTATTTTTATATTTTTTTTAAACCTCTGAAAAGTATTCCATCTAAAAAAATAAGTAGTTATGTAATTGTACTTAATTTGGTGTTTTAGAAATCACCAAATTTCTAATTAAACGAATCTACAGGTGAAAAATTATTATATTTAGTATTGCTTACTGCTAATTACCTCCTGTACTGAGTAGACTAGCATTTTTGAAGATCAAAAAGACGATTTATGTGCTAAGGATAATCAAAGTTTTCTTGATTAAAGCTTTAACCCTTATAATGCTGGTATTTTAAGCATTACGAACGATGACAAAATAGCTTGATAAATAAATAAAATTGTCGATGAGCTATCAGGCAACTGCCTTTTATCTTTAATTGCTCAAATTATTCCTCTTAGTTTTGAAGGTGGCGAAAATTTAACGGACTCGCGTATAACTATAGACGTAAATATAGCCTAAGTAAAATTCAATACAGTAGATGATGTATATGCTGGCGCTATTGATGCCCTAAACCATAGAGAT
>Ga0209284_10001402_pt1 | contig 37229 bp, 27 predicted proteins | sample FRY03_FD_187211 | JGI IMG/M metagenome (GOLD analysis project Ga0209284, IMG submission 187211) | Freshwater microbial communities from Lake Fryxell liftoff mats and glacier meltwater in Antarctica - FRY-03 (SPAdes) (version 2) | ecosystem: Environmental > Aquatic > Freshwater > Ice > Glacier... | reverse complement strand
CTTGAGGAAGCGGCTGACGTCGTCGTGGGTCAGGTCGGCAAAATGGTCAGCCAGATTCGTGCAGGTGTAGTTGACTTGGCTCGAAAGAAGGTACTGGCAGTAAAGTTCGCGCGTTGTTTTCATCCCATAAGTTAATAAAATTTCAGTTTTGCGAAAGTCCTATCAAACTAAAACACACAGGCAATATTTCCTTTGGATAAAAACAGACTTGCGTAACATCAATTAATAATACAAACTAATTATGCTTTAGTACATAGTTGGTTTTTACTTAAAGTAGCCAGTTATATTGACATTAAAAAATCAGTTTAATAATGCCCTGGAAACCAAATAGCCTGATGCCTTGCCTTATGTTCAATGTAAGTGAATAAAAAATTGGGCTGTAATAAGCTTTGGCACAATATCGTAACCAATGCCAAAAAAGCCTTTGACATGATAGTCCGTATTTTCATAATAGCTTCTTACGCCCAGGTGCGCAATATCGGTAGTACCAGTTCCGTGTTTATAATTCAAATCAGTATAAAGTGTATATCTAGTTGTCAAATTGTAAAAAAGAGATGTAGCAGATTCGTTAAGTACACTTGAATAATTAGCCACAAAATCAACCTTGTTATTCGTAATCTTTGTGGCAATAAAGTACTCGCCATTCGCGAGTACGTATCCTGCCAGCCAAACTTTTTTATAGTCAACCCTGAAATGATTAGCCCATACACCAGCATGGTTATGGATACCATATTCCAGTAAAAGGTTAGGACCAGCATATCGAATATTAGCGCCTGGCTTAGCCCCGGTTATTCTTGTTTGGGCGTACGTTTCTACCTGACTTTGCCAAGTGGTTGGATTTGGCCTGAGAGTGGTGGTAGGTGTAATCAGATGCCCAATTCGTAGCTGCACCTTATCATTCAATTTGGCTATTAACTCGAAAGTGGGAATGGATAGCACAGTGGAATAGTTAGCCAATTGAATGAAAGCCTGTGATTCCACCTGAAAGGTATTTGATATGCGTTGTGTGAGTAGTGTTCCGATTCGGAATGAAGCCTGGGGTATTACTTGTAAGGTATCAGTTAGGAAAATCAGGTTTGACTTTAAACCGGCGTAAACACGGTTTATGACAGTGCTTTCACTTAATTTGATATTTTGCATCTGAGCATAACTCAGCTGAGTCGAAACAATAAAGATGAGGGAGAGGAAATGGCACTTTTTCATTTGGATAAATCTTAGAGGTTTTCATCGTGAGTAGGTAGACGTACGAGAATTATATTAAACCAGGAAGAACTATTGCTGCACTTTCACCGCTGAGCAGCGGGAAGCATATTCCTGATTGCTGAAATTAACCACTTACCTTTTGGTTTTACGACGATGAAAGTACTCCACATTTCACGGGTGGAACCGTCGGAGTTTTGTATGGTGTACCGGGCATCAGCGATGGCACTACGCTTGGTAATAAATCGTACCTTTTCCACTTTTAAGATCCGACTATTCGGCGAAGTTGCCGAGCTCCGTACCATTCCCGCCATAGAACCTTTAATACCCTCCCGCCACTCGCCCGTTGAAACTAGTTGATCTATATCTGAGGTAAGTATGCTTTTAAGCAATAGGGTATCCTGTCTTTCCCTGGCATCAGAATATTGATCAACTAAGGTGATTATGGGTTGTGACTTCTTATACGGTAAACTTTGCGCTTTTGCATAAAATGACGGAAAAGCTACCGACGTGAGGAGAGTAAAAAGGAATAATTTTTTCATAAAGTAATCTTGGTTTAAGGAGGTACAGTAGTATCAACAGTAAGGGTTAGAAAACCTTTTTTTACCCGCTACAGAATTGAAATTCAAGGGGTATAAAAAAAGCCCCTCGGGTAGGAGGGGCTTTCAAATTAGCTTTTGGATGGATCGAGGATCTTTTCTATCCTGACAATTGCATCTTGTATATGATACCTTGATAAGTCATCACGGAATCGATTTTGGGAGGCTTTTAGTTGTTGGTGCAATTTCACCAGTTCACCTCTGGCAATAGAACGAATATCCGACTGACTCACATTCACCGGGGTACCGTAGTTACCACGCCCGCGCGGAGGGTCAATATTCAGAATCGTATTCATGCGGTCAATGTAGGCCTTTTGCAGGTTACGACGATAGATATCAATCGTTCTGGCGTTTTGGAGTTCACTCCAAATTCCGTTTTGGAGTTGACGCAGCATATCAAGGCCGTTGTAATTCACATCATTCACTTCGTTTTCCATCAAACGAGCCATTCGGTCGGCTGATAATAAGCTATTCAAATGACGTTCCTGTAAGCTACGAATACTCTCTACGTGGCTGGCGTGGTGAATATTACGCGCAATCTTGGTTTGGTGCAACCACTCGGGAGAAGTGAAGGCGTTGGTCAACAGCCAGTCAAGCGAGGCAATTTGCTCCTTCGCGGTTACTGGGGTGAAAATATACCCATCCTGATTTGGCTTTTTGCGGTCTTCGTGTACACCACCTACGTTAGTAACTACATGCCCCACAAAGCGGCTCCAAACTCCTAGTAGCTCACCGTAAAGTTCGTCCAGATCATCGTAATCGTTAGTTTGTCCGGCGGTCCAGTCGTACAGTTTAGGAGCAACTTTTTTCAGGTTCTTCAAACCATAATCACTTGCCTTTACTACGTCAGCACCGATACCTTCGGTTTGGCTGTCAGGATCAAATCCGCCGCTTCCGCTACCAAATTGGTACATAGGGTTACCGGATTTTTCATTAATCCATTGTGATAGAGTCGGTACTTCTTCATTGGCATTTGTAGCACTAGATAGGTAACGATAGCCCCAATTGATCACATAATGATCGTAAGGCCCGAGTTGACGAACGAACCGTACTCCCTGATCACCCGGTTGGGCTACGTAATTGTAACGGGCGTAGTCCATGATGGTGGCCGCAATACCGTACTTCTGCGTGAATGCCGCGGAACGTAACGAATCGGTAGGATAAGCCGAGCTTGCCTTCATGTTGTGCGGAAGACCCAAGGCGTGACCAACTTCGTGCGTAATTACTTCTTTCATCATTTCTCCCAAATCGTCGATGGGAGTTTCGAGGGTTCGGGCGGTTATATTGGCGGCACCCGTTTCCAATAAATAGCGGTTCCGGTATGAGCGCAGGTGGTTGTGATACCAGATAATATCACTCTCAATGATCTCGCCGGAACGTGGATCCGATACGCTCGGTCCTACGGCGTTGCGGGTTGTACTCGCTACGTAACGAATGACCGAATAGCGAACGTCCTCGGGGCTAAAATCCGGATCTTCCTCGGGAGTAGGGGGGTATTTGGCAATGATGGCATTCTTAAAACCAGCAGTTTCGAAAGCTTCCTGCCACTGCTCTACGCCGGCTTTGATGTAAGGACGCAACTTTTCGGGAGTAGCCGGATCCAGGTAGTAAACGATGGGCTTAATGGGTTCTACCAGTTCGCCCCGGTTGTAGGCGGCGATATCTTTTGGTACCAGTTTCCAACGGCGGATATAGGTTTTCTCGTCGGCTTTGAGGGCCTCGGAGCCGTAATCAAACTGACGAACGGTAAAGTAACCAATCCGGTAATCATTGACGCGGGGTTGCATTGCGGTCTTTGGAAGCAGTACCATCGACTGATTCATCAGAATACTGATAGCGCCAGTCTCGGAGTTGGACGGTGGCTCAGCCGCGTCGAACGTAAAGTCTTGCTTTACTTCAATGTTCATAGGGAAACTCTTTGCACTTTGAATAAAGCTACGGCTATCGTCCAGCCGGGTTACTTTGTAGGTACGGCGCATGTCGGCATCCAACCCACTGAATGCTTTTACGTCGCTACTCAAAAACTTAGTGACTTCAATCAGGAAGCCAGCTGAGTCAGGAGTTAGAGCCGCAATATCAAAGGCATAAATAGTTGGCTGGTAGTTATTGGCTTGCACCGATAAGTTAATTGGTAAGGAATCGGCCGCAATGGAACGGTAAGATTTATTTTTAAGGAGTATTTTATCCCCAAATTTTCGCCACTCTACCATTTGCTCGTTAACCGAAGAACCAGCATTGACGTACCCACCACCTAGTCCGGAGGGCAAACCCACAAAACGGGTAATCCACAGGAAATCACGGGTTAAAAGAGAATCGGGGATTTGGTAGTAGTATTTATCGCCTACTTTATGAATCGTAAACAGGCCTTCGTCGGTTACCGCTTCTTTCGTTACGATTTCTTTATAGCTCTTCATGCCTCCTTTGGCGGCAGGTTTGGCCCTTTCTGGACTCTCGGCTTTTGGTGCCTCCGCCTTTGCTGTTTCTACGGCTTTGGGTGCATTAGAAGACTGCTGAGGCGCCTGTTTCACTGAGCAAGCCTGAGTAAGGGCAAGCAAGCAGGCAATGCTTATTGCCTGGTAATTTTTGAACATGGTTAATGGGTTATAGGATGAAAAATAGGCAGCCCTTGATGAAAGAACTGGTTAAAGATAGAAATCAATTTTTGAAAAAATTGTTTCAATAAGGAATTTGAGTTGAACGATTGGTGCCAGTTTTTAAAGCGAGTAACAAAATATTGCCGACTTTGGAGTCAAGGTAAGTAGGTTAATAGCTGTACATCCCTTTGATAATCTATTCAAGATAACGAACCTACAATTATGCAATCCCGGTATATTTTTTTACTTCTACTAGTAGTGTCACTTCCTGTGAGTGCCCAAGATGCTCAGATAATTTCTGATGTGTATCGTTGGGAAGGAGCGACGATTGAGAAAAATGCCAATTCTCAAAGTAGACAACTGGTAGAAGGCGCTACCCCGGCTTTTACGCACGTGAAAATACACGCCACGACGGTGGAGGTCGGGCATGCAGCCCATGCGGGGCATTCACATGCCGACGAGGAATTGATTATAGTGAAGGAAGGTACCCTGCGCGTAACGATTGAGGGTAAAACAGAACTTTTGGAAACAGGTAGTGTCGCTGTGATGATGCCGGGTGATGAACACGGTTTTGTGAATGGCGGGAATGGCCCGGTCAGCTACTATGTGATGCGCTATGAAACACCTCAGGTTGACGCTAAAAGGGGCCAAGGGGCGGGTGGGTCTTTTGTGAAGCACTGGAATGAGCTAGCCTACAAAACCAACGAAAAGGGAGGGCGTCGAAATGTGTTTGATCGCGCTACGGCCCAATCAGAGCGATTTGAAATGCATATCACTACTCTTAATGAAGGTTTGATGAGCCATCCACCGCACACCCATAAAGCAGCGGAGATACTACTACTCATTGACGGCGAGGCGGAGGAAAGTATTGACGGAAAGTGGATTCCGGCGGCAATAGGCGATATTATCTTCCTGCAATCCAACGTACCGCACGCAATCCGGAATACCGGGAAGGGTAGTTGTACCTATTTTGCATTTCAGTTTGAGTAGCTACGATCAACGTCGAACTCTTAGAGGTGCTTTGGCATTTATGAAAGTGCCTCATTACCAATCTCAATCCCCTGCAATTGTTTTTCAGCCTCCGGTAAAATCTCACAATTATCCCAAATGCCAGTAAGTAATGTTTGGGCATAACTGCTCGGTAAGCCTTTTTCTACCATCAGCTGGTTTGCTTGACGGTTGTCGTAGTTGAATGACTTAAAAGCAAAGGTTAGTTCTCCGGTAGAGTCATCCAGGAGTAGGTACCACACTCGCGGAGTACCGTCGTTGGCGGGCATTCCAATTACTCCGGCATTAATCCAGTGCTTGCCGTTAGTACTATCCGCAAAGGGTAACCCGGAGTGTCCGGCTAAAATAACCTCAGCTCCCATGGCTTTAAAGGTTTGCGCCTTTACTTCCCAGGGAGTAGATTTAAACACAAACTCGGCAATATTGGTAGCTGAACCGTGTACTACCCCGATGGTTTTTCCTGCATACCTAAACCTTAAACGATGGGGAATGGTAGCCAACCATTGCCGGGTTTGATCCGAAACAGAACGGGCCGCAAAGGGAAACCAATTCTGGGAAAAAAGGTCGCATCGGCTTCTTTCGTTGAAATTACAGCCGCAATCATCCTCTCCCGCAATAATATTTTCCTCCACATTACCCTGTATGAAATGAATTCCCCACTCCTTCACCACCCGGACCGTTTCCTCGGGCTGCGCACAATAGCCAATGATATCTCCCGTACAGATAATATTTGTGGGAGAGATGCCCTTTTGCAACGCAATGCCTTTGAGTTTGGTCAATGCTTGCAGATTAGAATAAGGGCCTCCAAATACCAATATTGGGCCGGTCAGCTCTCCTAAGGATTTGGTAATGACTGCGTCATTCATGGGGTTTTTTATTAAAAAGGATACTGATGAGGTATACTGAGAAACAGTAAGTGCTGGTAATAATGTTCACGCTCAGTAAAGAAGCGTACTTCCCTTCGGTGAATATAAGGAAGTCAGGAAGGGTACTGAACGATAATATGCCCCCAATTAATAACCCACCCACAACCGATAAATGAAAGGCAATGCGCGGTACTTCTTTGCTCCAGAACAAAAAAACCGGTGCTAAACCCAATACAACGGTACCACTGATCGTAGTAGCCGACAGTATGGTGGGGTCAAAGAAAACCGGAATAGTACCTAGTAACGTCAGAGCAATCATGGCCAAGCGTCCGGTAGAAACCTTTGGGATCGGACTACGCGATAAATCGATGCTGATGAGCTTAGAGAAAGAAGCCAAGGACGAATCGAGCGTAGAGGAAGCGGAGGTAACCATGATGAGGTTCATGAGCAAGAGCATGGGAGCGCCAAAGTACTTGGCCGCTGCCACCGGTGCCTCTCCTTCCAAACCCTGCAAACGAGCAAAAATGCCCACAAAACTAAAAAAGATAATGCAAGCCGCCCCAAGGGCACCCGCCCATAAAAAGGATTTTAGGGTAGTTTTGGTGTCAGATATAAACCCACGGTCGGTCAGGACCGGATCGTGAAAGGGATAGCTAAAACACTGAATTACGGCTACGAGTAAAAGGTCAAGCCCATGACCCATATCCCAGGTTCCGCTGCTTATGAATGGCTGGATGGTTCCGCCTTGTTCCGGTAAAATGAAACCCATGATGACCCCAAGCAGCACTATGAACAAAGCCATCTGAATTACGTCCGTCATGATGGAGCTACCCATACCCCCTTTGAGGGTATAGGCAAGAGTAAGGAGGGTAAATACAACAATGGCGGCGTAGTAACTGAATGTACCCGTTTCACCAAAATAGGTACCGATAACGATGGTGTTAGACCAGATTTCGTTGTAGAGACGTATAATGATCAGGAAGGTAAAGACGACAACCGCCATCCGGCCAAATTTACTTTCCAGAAAATGGTGGATACTTCGGTAGCCTCCTTTGTTACGAAGCTGAACAATGACGAATCCCGCTACGATAAAGGATAGATAGTACCCAGCATAGGCCACTCCGCCTACCAAGCCAAAACTTTGGCCCAAGTTAGCGGCATTCGTTATAGACTTGGCAAAGAGCCAGGAAATTACCAGACTACTCGTCAGAAATACCGTGTTGGGGGCTCTTTCGCGTCGGTTACCCTGAAAAAATTCAGCAGCGGTTTTTGAAAGGGGAGAAATGAAGTACAGGATAATGCTCGACACAAGTACTAGTACCCATTGGGTAGTATAGACAGTCATATAGCTATTGGCGATGGGCTTTTGGCTTGCGGCTTCTTCGACTATTTAGTACATGATAAATCATAGCTATGTAGCTGTCAGCTATTAGATTATAGCGATTATTTTTTTGCAAGTATTTGATATGTAAATAGTTGTATAGAATTTATGTAGCTTTCTTATTGTGCTGCCCACCAAACTGGTACATTCACACTATTGCCTTGGGTTTTGTCAGCAGCCTTTTTGAACTCGACCCCGTTGAGCGCACTTTCACTGTTGGGGTAGGGCATCCGGATAGGTATCAAATTATTGTTCAGGCTGGCTGATATCGTTTTTAGCTTTGGAAAGCCCGTTCTTCGGTATTCATTCCAGCCCTCATAGCCATTGTTCAGGTTGGCCAGCCATTTCTGGGTGATGATTTGTTCAACTGGGTTCTGACCATTGGTTTTGTAAGCCACTTTCTCGCTGGTTAAATAGGATGCGGGTAAGCTGGTCCGCCAGTAACTGAATGCCAAAGTAATCCCTTTTTCATATAATTCCTTCGCGGAGGCCGCAATTAAGCCCTTTTCCGCCGCCTCGGCGAGCAAAAAGCTTGTTTCATAAGCAGTACTATAATTAGCATACAGCTGGTCGGAATTTTCCCGAAAAACTGAACCCGTCAGCGAGTAGTTGGAAATAGAAATGGACAGCTTGGAAGCATCCGGGCCATTGAGCAAACCCTTGTACTGGGTTGGGTTAGCAGCCGTTGGGCGGAAATAAACGCCTATCCGTGGGTCTTGTAATTCGGCAAGTTTTTCTTCCATTGTTTTGGACATAATGAAGAGGTTATAATCGCCAATACGGGCGGTGGCCATCCGGAAGTTGGTGGGCTGAGAAGCAGTAAATTTAAACTGGGCATTATCTGTACTAGCCTTAATATAATTACCCTCGTTAAAGATTGTCTGCAATTGCGCTTTTACGTCCACCTTTTCCGATATGCGCATCAGGTACTTGATGCGTAGTGAATTAGCAAACAGTATCCATTTCGTCCGATTGCCATTGTAAAGAATATCGCCTTCCAGGGGAGTAGCTCCCTTGTAGTTTTGGATGGAGGTAATGGCCTTGCTTAGATTATCAAGTAGGCCTCCCGATGCGGTGAATATTGCTTCTTGACTATCGTAGGTAGGAGAAATGATACCTTCCTTTCCGGCTAGTGCCTGGCTATATGGAACGTCGCCGTAGAGATCAGTTAAACCCGCGGTCATGTAAGCTTTCATGATGAGGGCAGGACCCTCGTACACGGCAAAGGCTGGGTTGGCCCTTGATTTTTCCAGTAGAATCTCGTTGTCCCGGAGATTGGTATACATAAATGGCCAGGGATTACCACCGTATTGGGGCTCGGTCAGGCTGTGGCGGTCAAACAAGTTAAAATCGATGGCCGTGAAATATTGTCCCAGCAAGTTGCCGGCCACAAAGGCTTCGTAGGACATTTGCTCACCGTAATCAAAGAGTACCTTGCGGAACAAAAGCGACGGTTGCACATCCACGGGCGCGTTAGGATTGGTATTGATTTCCTGAAAGTCTTTGGTACAGCCAAGTGTGGTACCAAGGAATAGCAGCAGGGTTATTTTCTTATGGAATGATTTCATTTTTTTATTGAAAATTAAAAGCTCACGCTCAGTTTTACACCAATATTGCGGCTAGTAGGGTAGCTCATATCTTCTACGCCACTTTGAAGCTGTTGTCCCTGGAAAGAAGTTTGCTCCGGGTCAAAGTGGGGTATTTCTGAGAAGGCAAACAAATTACGACCTACCAGAGAAACACTAAGTTGCTGGATTTCCAATTTCTGCAACAGAGAGCAGCTTTGCGGAATGGTATAACCAAGGGACAATTCACGCAGTTTCAAATAGGAGGCGTTATAAACGTTATTTTCTTCATGATTACGGTCGTAATACATCCGGTAGTACGTTTCCGCTGGTACCGCCTTGGTGTTTGGGATGTAGGTAGGGTTTTCTTTTGTTCCGGTGTTAACAACTCCATGGGCTATAATGCCACCCTCCGGACGGTCGGACGTTTCGATCAATTGACCCGCCACTGCGGCCAACGAAAGGGTACGGGATACCAGAATGCCACCTTGCCGCCAATCAAACAGGAATCCAAGGTTCCAGTGTTTTACCCGTACCTGATTGTATAGCCCCAACATGAAATTAGGATTATAGTTGCCGAGTTTTTTGAGGGTATTATCGACAATATAACGTCCGTTTGTTCCGATAATAAAGTCGCCGTTATCGTTTTTGCGATATCCGGTGCCCCAGATATCACCCATGCGATCGCCTTCGCGTACCTGGTACCATACGGTTTGGTTTACGTTATCGTAAATCCGGTTGTACCCAAGCGTAAGGGTACCGGCATCGTCGGGTAGGGATACTACCGTAGTCCGGTTGCGGCTAAAATTCAAGGTTACGTTCCACCGTATATCTTTGGTCAGCACGGGTACGTAGTTTACAATGGCTTCCAAGCCCTTAGAACGCACCGAACCACCATTGATTACGCGCTCGCCGTACCCGGTCGAAATGGCAATTGGCAACGCCAGAATCTGATTGGTAGTTAAGGCGTCATAGTACGTAAGATCAAAACCAAGGCGGTCGTCAAAAAAGCGAACATCAGCACCTAACTCGTAGGATGTAGTTGATTCTGGTTTCAGGTTAGCGTTTGCAATCGTGTTCTGATCGCTGAATGTAGGTTGAGAGAATACCGGAGTTTTGGCGTTGAATACCCCGGAGGTTTGGTAAGGGCTGGTGTCGTTGCCCACGTTGGCTACGCTCGCCCGTACTTTGGCAAAACTAACCGCATAGGGTAATTTAAATTGGTTTGAAAGTACCCAACTAGCCGAAATGGACGGATAAAAGAAAGAGACGTTATCCGTCGAATTCGGGGTAGCCAAGGCACTCGACCAGTCGTTCCGTCCGGTGATATCTACATACAGAATATCCTTGTATTCAAGCTTCGCAATTCCATAAAGGCTATTGATGCGTTTGGTGGTGGCGTTCTGGAATACCTCCACGGGTGATGCCGCATTGGTAAGTTTAAATACTCCCGGCTGCGCGAGTGACAAGGCCTGGAACTGATCAAAGGAAGCCCGTTGATTCATGCGGTTTCCACCGGCGGAAATATCAACCGAAAAGTTTCCGAAAGTCTTACTATAATTCAGAAGGAAATCGGTGTTGACTTCCCGGAAAAATACTGAGTTCTCGGCGTAGGCTCCGTTCTTGAAACGATTACTACTATAAGCCCGACGAAACCGCCGATTTTCGGAGGAGTAATCCATACCGGAACGCACCATCAGTTGGAGATTATTCGTGAGGTCAGCGGAAACGGCAATATTTCCAATTAAACGGTCCCGGTTGAACGAGTTACGGTTTTCGTACAGCGTAAAGTAGGGGTTATCGAAATAGGTGTAGTTGTATGAATATTGCTGTACCCCTTCAAGGCCAGGCTGCCAGTATTGCTTCATGGGGTTAATATCGGTTTGTCGTCCCAACCACCCGCTAAGTGCATAGTTGATATTTTCAGAGCCGTACTTCGTGGCCGGGCGGTTGTCACTACTCGAATTGATGTAGTTTAACGAGGAGTTGACTTTGATGGGCTTGACGGGTTCAAATTGAAGGCGTGCCGCCAGCGTTTTCCGTTTCAGGTCCACACCCGGGATCGTTGACTGACTGTTGAGGTCGGTATAGGATAATCGATAATTACCCTTAGCGTAGCCTCCGGCAATGGAAAGATTATTGATGGTCGTATGACCTGTCTCATAAAAATTCTTGATGTTATCGGGGTGCGAAATAAACGGGGTGGGGGTAATAGGGGCTCCTCCGTGTACGTAAATGTCGCCACCGCGTACAGTACGGCCGTCGGGTTGTGTCACGGGGCTATCGTATTGCTGTATCAGCGTACCAGCATCAAGGCGCGGACCGTAGCTGTATGAGATGTTATCATTAATACCTGCACCCAAGCCGTTGACGTATTTAAACTGACCACTGTTTCCTTGTCCGTAAAGATTCTGGAATTGGGGAAGTTGGAACGGCCTTTCGGCGAAAAAGGTACTATTGTAGCTAATTCCCAGGCCTTTTTGATTGGCTCCGTCTTTGGTGGTGATCAGAATAACCCCGTTGGAAGCCCTTGCGCCGTACAATGCTGCTGCACCAGGACCCTTTAACACCGATACCGAGGCGATATCATCCGGGTTAACTTCCATTCCACCGTTCCCGAAGTCGATTTCCATAAAGCCATTGGCGTCATCGTTGACATTATTGACTATGGTGTTGTTATTAATTGGTATACCATCTACCACGAAAAGTGGATTATTATTGGTGAATGAAGACTCCCCGCGGATTGTGATTTTAGAGGAAGAACCTACGCCGCTAGAACCGGAATTAATGGTCACTCCGGCCACTTTACCGGTTAAGTTATCCAGGAAATTAGGTGCTTTTACGTCGTTTATTTGGCGTCCCTCTACTTTTTGAATAGAGTACCCTAGATTTTTGGAGTTGCGCTCTAAACCAAGGGCGGTCACTATAACCTCGTTTAGTGAAACCCCCTCCACCAGATTTATGACCAGGTTATTTTGACCCGTATAGGAGATCTCTTGTGAGCGGAAACCTACATAGGAAAAAACAATAAGGTCGTTTTTGCTTAATCCTGATACTTGGAAGTTACCATCCGCATCAGTGATGGTACCCGTTTGGGAATTTTTAACTAGGACACTCACTCCCTCAATGGGTTGTTCAGTGGTGCGATCTTTCACTTGTCCCGATAAACTCTGGCTGAAAGCATAAAGCTGTGATAGCAAAAGAAGAAAAGTAAGTACTGTTTGTTTCATGCAGTTCGATTGCAGGTGTTGAAAAATTCGGATTTATTAAAAATGTACGCTAAAGAACGTATTTCGGATGAAGCTACTTTTTGATTAATTTCTTGCTCGGTTCAAAATAGTCAAATCAAAAAGTGTGGAGTCATGTCATGTAAGAAGGACTCTTGGATGTGGGGAGGATGCTGGCGACTAATTAGAAAGTCCAGAATTAGCTGGCGGTATTAGGTGGATGTCTAAGTAAAAAATCTAACGTATATTAATGACGGGAGGTGTTTGTGGTGGAAACTGGTTTTCCGGACACAAGACAAATATAGTAACAGATAACATTACCAAAGACGTTTAAACAGCTTCCACTAAAAATTGTTTCAGGGTACATAACAACAAAACGGCATCCAATAAAAACTGGATGCCGTTTCTTGAATCTTGTCTATAAGGTATCTGAAATACCTTATAAGTTCATTTTTTTTATATTCTTGTAACTGATTTCAATTGCTTCCAGCGGAGGTTGCTTGGTCACGTCCTGCTCTACGAATAGGTGTTTTATTCCGGCAACTTTACCGGCATTCAGAATACGCTGGAAGTCAATGGACCCCATGCCTACTTCGGCAAACTCCCGGGTTTTGGTTTTTGCCATATCTTTCATGTGCACAGCCGGGAAACGGCCGGGATTGTTTTTGAATAGGGTTACGGCATCCTGACCGGCAAAAGCAGTCCAATAAAGATCCAACTCCATCTGCACTAGTTTGGGGTCGGTACCTTTTAGTATCATGTCGTAAGGAATTTGACCTTCTACATTTAGGAATTCAAAGTCGTGATTATGGTAGCCAAACTGAATACCTGCTTTCTTGCAAGTCTCTCCTGCTTGATTGAACATATCGATAAATTTTTTGTAGTCGTCCAAGGTCCGCTCATTGGGTAGGATATAGGCGCACATCATGTATTTTTGACCTGCTTCGGCGGCAGCGTCTACCGTTTTATTCCAATCTGTTTTTATTTGATCGGGCATGTAGTGGCCGCTCGGCGTTGTGATGTTAAGTTCTTGCAGGTAGTTTTTGAACTCCATCGGAGTCATACCAAAGAACTTACCGTTATTAAAACCAAATGTCTCTACTTCGGTAAAGCCAATGGTAGACACTTTTTTCAACGTTTCTTTCGGTTCTTTGGCCATCAAACCTCGTAGGGTATACAGCTGTAAACCTACGTTTTTTGGGGTCTTAGCATACGACAAAGCGGAAGATAAAAGGGGAAGGGATAGTACAAGTAGTCCTGATTGCTTTAAAAACTCCTTGCGGGAAATTGATTTTGACATTTTGTTTGGTTACCTGGTTAAAACGTTTTTTACTGTACAGCAACTACCAAGTCGCAGTTTTACTTTTCATTGTAAGCTTGACTCTGATTGGTACTAATTACTTAACGCTAGTGTAGCATTAATCCATTAAAGGTAGAGGTAAATATTTGTAAGAAGTACCACGGCTAGGAGGTTATTTTAGTATTCAGGTTAGTAGATGGGTATTGAAAAATCGATTCTTCTTTTTACGAGACTGGTCATCAAAGTTTTTTAGCCCTTTTTTACAACCCGACAAACTGGGGAAGGAATCGGATTAGCGCTTTCATAGGCCTATGATATTGTGACGTAGGTCAAGAATCCAAGACTTTCATTCATCAAGATGTTAGGATCTGTTTCTATTATTTCTGTATCATTTTCCCTGCAATCTGCCATGACAATATTTAATCTAGTCGATTTAAGTAGCTGATAGCTATTAGCTTGTAGCTGTTACTTTTTTGTAAATATTTGATATAGAGAACATTAGAAAGTAATTTGACTAAATTAATAATACAAACTAATTATGCATTAGTACTTAGACTCCAATACACGTCCAATCTCGTCCACCGAAATAGGCCTTCTAAAAAAGCCCTTCAACTTTAAAGAGGGATATTTTGACTGGGACCTTCGTGTATAAAATCCAGAACTTGTAAAGTAAAAAAACACAAGATCGTCGGCGCGCGGGGGAAGCGATTTTAGTGTGCTCCGCACTTTGGTGGTCGCAAATTCTCTCTTATTTAGAAAGGTGGTCTTTAAGTCATAATTAAGATTTCCTTTCACTGACTCCATTAATTGTAGGATGGTTTCCTCATCCGCTTCACTCGTGATGCCAAACTTCGCATTCTCAACGTTTGACACAAGAATGAGGTGGATCGTTTGAGCTTTGGAGCCTGGGTATGGTAGTGTTTAGGAGGATAAAGAATAAGTATAGATATGGTTTTATAAGACTAGCATGATGGAAATGGATTATTGAGTGCGAAGCTTACCCAAAGAAGTACCAAAATATTAATTGGATTACCAGATCACAATATTTCGGTACCTACCAAACACCACCCTTTTTGGAATTAAGCTAGTAGTTTTTACTCAAATCTACTTTGTGTTTAGGAAACGTCGGTTTTGAAATGAAATAGCCCGACGGGCACTTTTCCTTAAAATAGAAAACTCTAACCCCAAGTCAATGACGCGAATTTTTCTTGTAATCCTCTTGGTTTGGTCTTCCACAATGGATACCAGCGCTCAGACTATTGATTTTAATTGGGAAGTAGTAGCTCCCGGCGTCTGGAAGGCGAAGGTGGGTACTCCCGAGTCTATTTCACTAGTGAGTATTGCTGACTTTATCCCAAAGATAAATGCTCTTCAGAAGCTTGGAAACAGAGATTTTCCGCTAGAATTACAGGGTAGTAAGTACGAACTAACCGATGAGAAAACCTATTTGCGTTTTCCGTTGGATCGGGGCGAACAGCTGTTTGGGTTAGGTCTCAACTTCAAAACTGTGCAACAGCGAGGTACCATCAAAACCCTCCACGTTGATCACTACAACGGGCAGGACAATGGCCGTACCCATGCACCCGTTCCTTTTTATGTATCAGATAAAGGCTACGGAGTCCTGATCAACTCCGCTCGCTATATTACGGTATACGCGGGTACGGCGGTTCGGAAAGATAGCAAAAATCCACCGGAAGAAATGAACCGGAATACCCAAAAGAATTGGAGTTCGAAGCCATATTCTGATGCCGTTGAAGTGCTGGTGCCCGCTGCGGGCACGGAGGTGTACGTCTTTGCCGGTACTACCACCATGGAGGTAGTACAGCGTTATAATCTGTATTGTGGCGGAGGTACCTTGCCCCCCAAATGGGGACTTGGCTTTTCGCATCGAACGCCCACCTTATTTACCGATAAACAGGTACTCCAAGAGGTAGGTGAGTTTGAAGCAAAAGGCTTTCCGTTGAGTGTGGTAGGTTTGGAGCCCGGCTGGCAATCTCATTCCTATCCGAATAGCTACGTGTGGGATACCGAGCGATATCCCAAACCAGCACCTTTTTTAGACCAATTATTACAAAAGAATATCAGAGCTAACCTGTGGGTCAATCCCTATGTTTCTTCCCAATCTCCAATTTATAAACCAATTCTGCCTTTTACTGCCTCGCATACCGTGTGGGTTGGGGTAGTTCCTGACTTCAACTTGCCCCCTGCCCGCGAATTGTTCAGAAAACATTTTACCCAAACGCACCTCGATATCGGAGTCTCAGGATATAAGGTAGATGAGACCGATGGGTATGATAGCTGGTTATGGCCCGATGTAGCAAAATTCCCTTCCGGGTATAGTGCCGAGCAAATACGGCAAACCTACGGATTGCAATTTCAAAGGTTAACCATGGACTGGTTTCATGACAAAAACACGCGTACCTACGGTTTGGTACGGGCATCCAATGCCGGTGCATCGGCCATGCCCTACGTGATCTACAATGACTATTATAATCACAAAGATTTTATTACTGCTCTCTGCAACAGCAGCTTTATCGGAGTACTATGGACCCCGGAGGCACGATCTTCCAAAACCGCCGAAGAGTGGTTGAGACGGATGCAGGCCGTATGTTTTTCGCCAATGGCCTTACTCAATGCCTGGGCCGATGGTACCAAGCCCTGGACTTTCCCGGAAGTCAGTGAGCAGGTCAAGGACGTGATGCAGCTCCGGATGCAGTTATTACCCTACCTCTACACCACCTTTGCCCAGTATCATTTCGAGGGTAAACCACCCATTCGGGCCATGAATCTGGTGGAGGGGTTCTCTTTTGAGGAAAAAACGACGGCCGGACAACTTAACTCGACGGATAATCCCTATGCGGTGGCCATCCGGCAGGATATCAAGGATCAATACATGGTAGGTGATTTTTTACTCGTAGCTCCGCTTTTTGCCGGGGAGCCTACCCGCAAGGTACTATTACCTCCGGGAAAATGGTACGATTTCTACACCGGTAAGTTTGTAGGAGAAGGAGAAACGATAGTGGTGGATCAGAGTGCAAAACTAGACCATATACCTTTGTTTGTAAAAGAAGGAGGTATGATTCCCATGATTCCTGCCATGGTACATTCACCCCGGAAAGACGAGCAACTACCGTTAACAATCAGGTTTTATGGGCAGCAGCCCGCTCGTTGGAAATTGTACGACGACGATGGTCAAACCTTTGACTACGAAAAGGGCCAATTTAACTGGGCTAATTTACAAGTCACCAAAGGCCAGAACGGAACTTTACGCGGTACCTTGGAGACTCCCTCGGGAGGGCCATTCCATTACAATTCCAGCAGCTGGGAATTCATGACGCGCTAGGAGTGTAGGTTATTCTACCACCCATTTATTGACGGTATTGTATGTTCCTTCGATCACTACTTTGTAAAAAGTCGATGGTAGTTTAGAAATATCGAAGGTAGTACCTTCTTGACTAACATTTACCTGGTCTATGAGAAGATAGCGATCGCTCCCCCCTTCCTTAAATTGGTTGGTGGTAGTGAGCCATACTTTTACCGTACCCTCCTTAGTGGCGGCCTTCCAGCTTACTTTCAACTCGTTACCTTCTTTTTTTAACCCCATGGAGTGAATGGATACTTTACCCGTAAAGGGTACTCCATCAATTTCGAAAGCTTGGTCTTTCGGGATGGAAATGCCAAGGTGCCGGACCATGGTTGGCATAATATCTACGATGCCGGGGTTGTTGGTAAACTGAGGATTCAGGTCTTCGGCATTGGTCACGATCCAGGTACCTCGCTCCCGGTCCGACTGTCCGCCGTGCCCTTTGCCCGTCTTGGCATCGCGGCCATGGTCGGTCGTGACGAAAATTTGCCATTCTTCGCCGAAATTCTTCTCCCGGTACTGAATAGCTTCCCATAATCTTCCAATTTGGGTATCCATGGTTTGGATAGCTTTGTCAAATTGCTCGCTATCTCCGTAGCGGTGTCCCATATCATCCGTAAATTCGAGGTATACCCAAGATAAGTCCGGGGCATTCGATCGGACATAGGATGCTGCTTCATTGGTTACTAATTCGTCTATCTGATGGATGTATTGGGCTTGCTTATCGTGGGGGAAGTGAATGGTATCGAGTTCAAAGCCATCAAAATAGTAATCTAATTGCAGTCGGTTGGTTTCGGGTAGGCCAGCACCAATTAGTTTGGTACGGTTGTCAAGCCAGGTAGAAAATACAGCTGTTTTTTTATGAGGGTATTGGGCTTCCAAAAACCTGAAAATAGACCAGTAACGGTAGTTTGGGTCCTTGATATTATTGCCCAATACATTATGCTTATTGACCCAGGTACCCGTGAGCAAGCTATTGTACCCAACGGCCGAAATTGTCGGCGTTTGGTTGTAGGTGCCTTTGTCGCCCCCAACGTGGGCGCGGGCGTATCCCCCTTTTTTTGCAATAGCGTCCAGGTAAGGCGTCGCTACTTTTTCTTTGGAATCCGCCGAAATACCATCCACAATTACAAATAGAACCTTTTTTGCCTTTGGCTGAGCTTGAAGTGGTAAAATGAAAATGGTACAGAATCCGAGGATTATTGAAGCGATGTAAGGTAAACGAGTCATCATGGAAGTTTTGCGCTAAATGGAGTATGTCTTGGATATCAGTTAAATTCAGTCTCCAAATATAGGGAGCTCCACTATTCTGTTATCCGTTTATTGACGGAGTTTACTATTTAATAATATTGAATTATGAAGTTACTACTCAGAGTCTTGACTCCTACTCCCTAGTGTACCCATTAGTTCTAGTCCGTATTCGTGAAATGTCTCGATCATTCTGATGGCACTTTTTCCTTGTCGAGTTATGATGTATTCAACTTTTGGGGGTACCTCGTGGTATAATTTTCGTAAAATAAAGCCATCGTCTTCGAGCTGCCGGAGCTGAGAGGTTAGCATTTTATGGGTGATCCGATCAATACCTTTTTTTACTCTCCATAGCGTATCACTTCATCTTTCAAAAGCCAGAGAATAGACATCTTCCATACTCCTCCAACTCTGTCCATTGCAAACTCGATGGGACCGGAATATTGTTTATCAGGGTAGGTGAAATTTTCCGTAGTTTTAAATTATTGATATTCAGCAGTATGTTCGTCAAATTAAGTTTTTTGAAGAAATAAAAGTAACTCTACAAGTGTTATATGGTTCCGCCGCCAAAAGAACTCGTAAAAGTTCAAATTATTACTGAACTATTAAGTGTACTGGACAATCAGTTCAGTCGGTTAACTCTGCAAAATTTTGCTTTCATTAGTGATAGTATGTTGGGGGGGTCTAATTCTGTGACAACCCGTTCAGTTGCACGATACAGCTCTTTGAGTTATCGGACAGTACAACGTTTTTATGCTTTAAAACACGTCGATTGGCTGATGATAAACCTATTTTTGTTCAAATACTTTGTACATAAGAAAAGACAAAGGTATCTTTTGGCGGCAGACGAAACCGTTAGGCCCAAAGCGGGAAAGCGTACGCACGGACTTGGGAGATTTTATTCCTCCCTTGCAAAGCAAGTTATTAAACCTGTGGTTCTCTGACAATTTCTGTGGTTAACTTAAAGAATGCAAGAAACGGACTTCTACCAATTACTTTTATCGCTGCCTGACCTAGTAGTAAACAGTGTCGAACTAACGAGCAGGCGTATCACGCTTCACCGCCACCTCTACACGTCGCAACAGAACTGCCCTCACTGCCTTAAACCTACTTCGCAGGTCAACCAGTACACCCAGCGTGAAGTACGAGATCTCGACATTTCGGGCCGCTAGGTGTGGCTAGCGATGCAGGTCCGCCAGTTCTTCTGCCCGGACTGCGATCGGTATTTCCCCGAGCGGCTGAGCTTTGCCGATCCCGGCAAAAGTTACACTCACCGTCAGGCAAACGGGGTCGCCCGGCGATGGATATTCGACTGCTGTTCTAAGCAGCCCTTCACCGAAGTGGGGGCTCTGCCCGGGGTGAACGCTAAGACCGTCGAGCGCATTTACTATCAGCAGGTTAAGGTCAGGCTCGACTTACCCAACCGCTACGTTGCCGTTCGGAGGCTGGGCATCGATGAAATAGCCAATCGCAAGGGCAAATCTAGCTACTGTTGTGTGTTGACGGATTTAGACCGCAATGTTGCCCTAGAGGTACTACCTAGCCGCTCGAAAACAACACTCATTGCTCATTTTCAAAAACTTGGCCCAGGCTTCTGCGCACAGATCGAATCGGTCAGCTTTGATCTGTGCGCAGCCTGTTACGCCATCAGCAAGCGATTCTTCCCTCAGGCCGTCCACGTTGTCGACCGCTTCCACGTCGTCAAGTCCCTCAATAAAGTCCTTGACACATTACGGTGGAAACTGCGCCACGATCAGTCGCTGGTAGAGGCCCTCAAAAACATCAAATGGGACCTTTTCAAGGCCAGTCCCACGGTCGTCCAGCAGACTCGACTGCAAGAGGCTTTCGACTATGGTCCTCTGTCGCGGAATTTGGTGGCTTTGCGCGATGACCGCCGCGGTGGACCGCTTTCATCTGCGTTTCGAGTTGGCTCGCAACCCCGATGATCTAGAGCAGGATTTACGTGAATGGATTGTCAAGGCCAAAGCAATTAGACACCGTGGCATAATCGACTTCACTTACACCCTGGCTAACTGGCTAAGACCGATCGCTAATTTCGCTCACGAAAGGCTGACCAACGCGGCCACTGAAGGTCTTAGCAACGTCATTCGATACGTCAAACGAATTAGCTACGGGCTGCCGAAGTTTGAACATCTCAGGCTCAGAGTTCTGGCCCAAGCAATGTGACCACAAAAATTGTCAGAGTACCAACTAAAATGCATGGGATCATGTCAGATCGATTAAGAATGCATGATCTTATGAAATATGACGATGCATTAGAAGTGTGTGCGGACCTCTGGAATTTTTATTCAATGAACTGATCTATAGCGTTGTAACAAGTCTAGTATAAAGGCAAAGAGTATTAAGATAAATTTTCAATATTGGTTTGTTTCAGCAACTGTTATTTATGGGTATCTTACTTTTGGATGGATTGAGCCAATGAAGCTAAATTATTGAATGGATTGTTTTCACCACCCCCATTCGGCGTAATGTTTACCGTAACATTTGATAGTGCACCAGGTGTATTTGCCGTAATTGTAATCGCAATTCGACTTCTACCGTTACTGGGGATTAAGACGATTGAACTGAGTAATATACCAGTAGGCTTAATAGTCATTGTCCAATCTGGATTATTTACTGTTTCCAAATTTACAATCGTAGCACTTGTTTGATCTGGATTAAAAGCGTAAGTAAATCCAGTAGAACTAGGGATAAATACGGATACGGGTGTTCCATTAGTAGAACCACCACTAATTTCATTGATATTTATAATCACTGTTTTACTGGTATTTTTGGTAAAAGTGGTGCTTAAATATGTAAAATTAGGTATTAAGTCTGGACTTATACATGCGCTAATTATAACGGTTGTGGCTGCCGAAGCTGGGCTGTAACAAAAAGTGTCTTTGGCATACAAGTAATAAGTGCCTGCTGGAACTTGCTTTGGTTGGCTTACTATAGTTCTGGCGGTTGGATTACTTGCCACCGTGTGCCATTCAAAGGTTTGTCCTGACACTGTTGCAGGTTGCAAGGTCGTTAGATCAGCCGTTGTGAGTGGACACACATTGGATTTTGTGCTGCCGGACAACACAGGCGCTGACGGACAAGCCTGATTAATTTTCAACTCAGGTTGAATACTATTATTAGTGGGTGAATCTAAAAATTTATTAAAATTACTTGTGGGCTGAACATTAATGTTCGTTGTTTCAAAGCCGGGCGAAACAGCATTTCCAGTCACTGTTAATAAAATATCTTCACCAACAAAAGCCCCGATTTCAACTTTATTGGTACCCCGCCAAACATCTTCTGATCCCGTAGTTCCGAAATGTGTCCAATTAAATAGTATTGCTCCCGGACCTGTGGGAGCCATACTACTATCGGTTGTATAGTAATTAAAAGCAGTACTAATAGTTATTTCAATCGAGTTTACAGGAATCGGTGTTGAACCAGTATTCGAAAAACTAACAGTCAATAAAGTTGTCTGACCTGTGTTGATTTGATCGGGCGAAAACGAAGCTCCAGTCACAGCAGGGTCAGCAAATTGAGCAAAAACACTAGTAATCCCCGTCACAAGGGCAAAGAATATCAAGATAAATCTTTTCATATCACTTTATTTTAAGTAGTTGATGGGACAAATACAAACGTCAATAATTCATTGTGAATTTGATAGTGTGTGCCAAACCTTGTAACTATTTTTCTATTCAATATGTTCGCCCAACTAAGTTTTTTGAAGAAATAAAAGCCCCTTTGCAAGTATTATATGGTTTAGCAGCAAAAAAACTTGTAAAAGTGCAAATTATTACTGAACTATTAAGTGTGCTGAACAATCAGTTCAGTCGGTCAACTCTGCAAAATTTTGCTTTCATTAGTGATAGTATGGGGGGTTCTAATTCTGTGACAACCCGTTCAGTTGCACGATACAGCTCTTTGAGTTATCGGACAGTACAACGTTTTTATGCTTTAAAACACGTCGATTGGCTGATGATAAACCTATTTTTGTTCAAACACTTTGTACACAAGAAAAGACAAAGGTATCTTTTGGCGGCAGATGAAACCGTTAGGCCCAAAGCGGGAAAGCGTACGCACGGACTTAGGAGATTTTACTTATCCTTGGCAAAGCCGGTTATTAAATCTGTTAGTTTTTTAGCCGTTTCCATTATAGATATCGAAAAGAAAAAGTCCTGTGTTTTAGGATGCCAATAACTGATCGTAAACAATTTAGACAGTAACAGTAACGCTAAGTCGGAAACAATAAGTCAGCATAAAAAAGCGGGGAGGGGCAGGCCAAAGGGTTCAAAAAACAAAGCGAAAAGCGAACCTGGCGGCACGTTTTATCAAGTCTTGAAATCACTTTTATCGTTGGACCAGAGCAAGTTAAAAATATTTTTGCCCGAATTGAGTTGTTTTCACCTGGTACTCGACGGATTCTACGGCCACCACGATTACGTGCTTTTAGCGGCTGAATACCGGCTGAATAGTGTGTCCAAACTCAAAAAAACACTCACTTGCTATTGCCTTTTGAGGGGCAGTATGCAGGGGCTGGACGACCAAGGACATTGGGCGATAGGGTGAGGTTTACGGATATTACTGAAAAGTTTTTTGTTTCAACACTGGAAGACAAAAACTCAAATGGTTCAACTAAAATTTATCAGTTTGAAGCCTTCACGCCAAAAATGTCGGGCCTTAAATTGAATGTTGTGGTAATGATTCATACACATCAGAAAGAGTAAGTCGTAACATTCTCTTTACTAATGACTTGACTTTGGATGCCCTACTACTGATCAACTATTATTCGCTTAGGTTTTAAGCGGTTCGCCGCTGCGATAGGATTTGACTTTAGAGATGCCAAACAATTTTATGGTCTGTCCGATTTAAAAAATTACAAGAAAGTCCAAGTGACAAATGCGGTAAATAGTGCATTCACAATGAATGTTGTTAGCAAGTTTATCTTAGAAAAATACAAAGTAACGCTCAACTGCCAAGTAGGGGAATAATAGATTTGAAAACAGTATTTCGAACTCAAAAGTATGCTGAAATAAGTAGCTGATAGCTATTATTTTGTAGCTATCATCTTTTTTAAGTATTTGATATATAGAATGTTAGATACTAATTTAGCCAAATTAATAGTACAAACTAATTCTGTGTTAGCACTTACTTTTAAATAATATCAAAATAGAGCCTGATGATTTTTTAAATAGCCTCCGATTCCTCAATATCGCCAGAATGGAGGCTATTCACATTTGAAAATGGCGAACATATTGATACTGATATTCAGTAATATGTTCTTTTTGTATTACTTGTCTTTTGAGTAGTATGTAACACTAAATTCTAAGGGGTACACAAATTTTGATCAAGAATTAGCTCAAAATTCTTTGCCATTTGGGAGAAAAAGGTTTTGCCAACCCCAAGTCCCGTTTTAAACATGCCCAAGCGATGATTGTGAATGCCGTTGTGGCTATTTTATCTTTTCGGATAAGGTGTTCGAGTTCTTTGGGCTGTTTTTTTCAGAAAAACGCCTAGCTCTGTGACAAAAATATAGGCTGCCGTATCTGCCATTAACAAATTACTTATCCTCTGAGCATCTTTTTAGTTGGTTTTTGCGGATGTTGAACCCTTTGGGTTTCATTTGTTTAAACCGCACGGGGGCTCCAATACATTCAATTTGAAAACGTTTCTTGTAATACAGACATGCCATTCACCCGACCTCTACATTTGTCAATAGGTAAATCGGCTTTTCGTATTTTTTATCATGCCACCAACCGGCCTTGATTCCCTCCACGGCACTTTCTACGAAAACGTGCTGATGCCATTCAATAGCTTTCAGTGAACTTATCTTTGCTATCTCGCCATCACAATCAATCAATCAAGCGGTCGGAAGAGATACGAAGGACAAACTCCCATGAATTCTATTGACATACATTCCGTACATTCAAACCATCGAATTCCCAGTCACCCAAGAGAATAACCCGGCACCTTTGCGGGCAAGATTCAGTCAACACACGTAAAACGTCAACGTGCATCTGCTCAGAAAAATACCCTTTTGGACCCTTTTTGACCACCCAAAGCAAAGGAATCGGCTTGCTTTTCCATAGAACCGATACGATCAGAGCCGTGTGGGATGCGCCTATCTGTGAGCCATCTATGATAAATATTAATTCACCTGTTTGGCAAAACTGGCTAAGAAAGTATTTCGCCAAAGCAAAAAAGGTATCACAGTCCACCCATTTCTGTTTTAAACATCGTTTTTTGTTTTGCAAAAGGCGGTTGACTTTTTCAGTAGAACGCTTCTCACAGGTATGACAGATACTTTTTACGCTACAACTCTTGCTTTGAATACAACCGTAGATCAGGCTCACTATTTGTTGCCGCCGCCTTAGTGAATTATCGCCAAGCCGAGTAGGAGAGACACCAAGTAAAAATTTCCCAATTTTTTTGTAGAGGCTTTGGCTCATGGGAGGAAGAAGTTTTTGCGTCAGAAACACAAATTTCACCCTCCCATTCCTTCTTTCGATAAATCAAAGATAATTTCTACACTACATCCTTAAAAAACAAAAGGATTACAATTTTCAACGCCAAACCATCAGGAATAAAAAAAATAGGTAAATCCCGGCGAGGGTATCCTTTTCCTAATAAAAAATGGTGTTTTTGGAATGATTCAATTCAGCAGACCTGAATTTCAGGAAGTTAAGTATGTTGTGCAAAACAGAAAGTTAACCTGCTTGTAAGCTGACACCTAAATCCTAAAAATCCTAAACCCGAAGAGACAACTTTATGAATTGGCAACAGGCAATTGATCCCTTCAACAACATTGTCCTTTCAGCTTTGCTGGCGGTCGTCCCGATTCTATTTATCTTCTGGGCCTTGATCATTCAGAAAATGAAAGGGTATCAGGCGAGTTTACTTGCTACTATTCTGGCTATACTCATTGCGATTACGGCCTACGGCATGCCGGTGAAATTAGCCTTACTTTCCACCGCAAATGGGGCATTGTACGGGGTATTTCCAATCTGCTGGATTATCATCACCGCTGTCTTTCTATTTAATATCACCGTAAAAAGCGGTCAATTTGAGGTCATAAAGCACTACATGGCCTCTATTACCTCCGACCGAAGACTTCAGGCATTGTTAATCGCCTTTGCATTTGGTTCTTTTCTGGAAGGAATGGCTGGCTTTGGGGCACCCGTTGCCATAACGGCTGCCATGTTGGTAGGTTTGGGTTTTAATCCGTTGTATGCCGCCGGCATTTGCCTGATTGCCAATACCGCTCCGGTTGCCTTTGGGTCCGTAGGTATACCCATTGTGGTAGCCTCCCAAGTGACGTCCATTCCGGAAATGGCCATTTCGCAAATGGTGGGGCGCACCCTTCCAATCCTTTCGGTACTACTCCCCTTTTATCTGGTTGTGATTATAGCCGGGTTCAGAAAAGCAAAGGAGGTTTTACCAGCGATCATTGTGGCCGGGGTTTCCTTTGCCTTTTTGCAATGGTTTTCTTCTAATACTCTCGGGCCGGCGCTGCCTGATGTTATAGCCGGTTTAGGATCCATCGTGAGTTTGGTAGTATTATTCAGATTTTGGAAGCCCAAGAGCATCTGGCGTTTCGAAAACGAGCCCGCCCCGACACTTTCTACTGATATATACTATACACCTGGGCAGATTATCCGGGCTTTGTCGCCGTTTATTTTATTAACCATCGTCATTATTGCCTGGGGTTTGAAACCAATCAAAGATGTATTCAATGCCGTTGGGCAGGTGCAATTTGCGTTTCCCGGACTTCATAATGTGATCATTGATACCAGCGGCAACGCATTACTCCACCTGTTCAAATTCAATTATTTATCGGCTACTGGCACGGCCATTTTACTTTCGGCCCTTATCTCCGTTCCCTTGGTTGGGCTCAGCTATCGCGAGGCGGGTAAGGTATTCATTCAGACTATCCGACAGCTCACTTTTCCGATTATTACCATCGCCGCCGTATTGGGGTTTGCCTATATCGTCAACGATTCGGGTATTAGCCTTACCATGGCCGAGGCCCTGGCCAATACGGGCGTTCTATTCCCCTTCTTTGCGCCCATGCTGGGTTGGCTGGGAGTATTCATCACGGGTTCTGATACCTCGGCCAATGCATTATTCGGCAAATTACAGGCTTCTACCGCTACTTCCCTTGGTATTGACCCCGTAGTCACCGTTTCGGCCAATGTATCGGGGGGAGTGATTGGTAAGATGATTTCGCCGCAGTCTATTGCAGTAGCCGCCGCCGCGGGTAATCTGGTAGGGAAAGAGTCGGAACTGTTCCGGTTTACGGTGAAGCATAGCTTTTATATGCTCATTTTCGTCTGTTTCATCTCTTTGGCCCAAGCCTACGTATTCAGCTGGATTATTCCAAGCTACCAGATGATCGTCGCTAACGCGACTCAGGTTGTCCCTGATTTTATCGTGGGCTATGTGTATTTGACGGTGTTGGTGGCTGTGCTGGTAGCCTTTGTATCGGCTATTCGAATTATTAATAGAAAGAAAATAGTTTCAGAGATTTAAAAATAGAAGTATGTCAGTTTTAGTGAACCTGTCAAGCTGAGAGGAGCGGCCGTCGCTACGGTCGAAGCCCTCTGGTGTGCGGGCTTCGACCGCCAGGCGGCCCTGTCCGCTCAACCTGACATTGACCTAATAACCTACTTACATGAACGTCGGACTTTTTTTGCCGGGACAACTCAACAGAACTAGTTGACTCATTAACCACAAACCTAATTATGCGTCATTCTTTACCCAAAACCAGTTTACTGTTGCTGTTCATTTTTCTGCTAACCGACGGTTCGTTGGCCATTGCTCAGATGAAACCAGGACAGAAAGAATACATGATACTGATTTATCACAAACTCAATCCAGGGCTGACCATTCAGGATGCGTTGCTCGTAGAGCGTGAGTGGAAAAAGATTAATCAGGCCGCGGTAGATGAAGGAAATCTAATAGGCTGGTACATGACCGTGAAGCAATTTACGTCCAACCCGAATCAGGCAGAATATGACTACGTGACTCGGATCGTTTCGCCGGAAATGGCCATAAAAGGAGCCTCGCCCGAAGCGCTGGCCCGCATCTACGGCGATAGTGTACAGGTGAAAATGGCCGACCTGCAAAAGCGGGATCGTATGACCGCCCCGGTCGTTAAAATCGAAATCTGGGAAATAACCGACGGCATGTTCTCCCCCAACTTTGCCCCCGATAATACGCAGCTGATGGTGGTGGATCGTATTAAACGCCGGACGCCGGGCGCGGACTATGAAGGACTGGTGGGGCAGGTAAAGAAACTGGCCGAAGAACGCATTAAACAGAATAACTTGACGGGCTGGGACTTCTCATCGCTGGTGATTCCTAACGGCAGTGAGAAGGGATACGAATTTAGCATTGCCCAGTACGTTACCAGTCTGGGTACCATTGCCGATCCGGTACTGGTCAGTTCGGATAAACCCATCATGGCAGCTCCCGCCTACAAACAACTCCGCAAGCAAATGGACCAAACCTTTGACGTTGTGCGGCAGGAAGTGTACCGGTTTATGGAATACACCGCACCGAAAAGTCATTAATAAGACCTGTTTTTTGATTTCGAATATTAGGAAAACAACTACCTCCATGAACGTCGGACTTTTTATACCGTGTTACGTCAACCAGTTTTATCCCAATGCCGCGCGGGCTACCCTGGAATTACTCAAAAAAACCGGCGTCAATGTTGGGTACCCTACCAAGCAAATCTGTTGTGGGCAACCGATGGCCAATTCGGGGTTTGAGCATCTGGCCCAGGACTGTAACAATACCTTTATCGAGAACTTTGCTTCGTTTGATTACATCGTCGGCCCCTCGGCCAGTTGCATCCTACACCTCAAAGACCATCTCCATTCGGATACGCAGGAGGACAAAGCTACCGAAATGCGGGGAAAGGTATACGAGTTGGTTGAGTTTCTGACGGATGTTCTCAAGATCGAATCGCTCGATGCCACATTCCCCCATAAGGTAGGGTTGCACCATAGCTGCCACGGGCTGCGGGGGCTCCACCTGGCCCAGATGAGCGAACTCAATGCTCCCGATTTTTCAAAACCGCAAAAGCTATTGGCGATGGTAAAAGGGTTAGAACAGGTACCCCTGGATCGCTGCGATGAATGCTGCGGATTTGGCGGCGTATTTAGTGTTTCGGAAGAAGCCGTATCGGTCAAGATGGGAAAGGATCGGGTGCGGGATCATACCCGCAACGGAGCGGAATACATTACCTCGTCCGACCTTTCTTGCCTGATGCACATGGAAGGTATCCTGCACCGAAATAACGGTAATGTCAAGGTCATTCATATTTCAGAAATATTAAATGCAACGCTATGAGTCAGCCTACAACCAAAGATCACGCCGCCCTGGCCGAAGCCTTTATCAAAGATGAGGAACGGGTAGACTGGCACGACGGTGCGCTGTGGTACATCCGTGAGAAGCGCGACATCGCCTCCAAAGGCATTCCGGAGTGGGAAGATCTTCGGGAGGCCGCTTCCCAGATCAAAAGCAACGTCATTTCTAATCTGCACGAGTACCTTTTGCAGTTTGAAGCCAACCTCAAAAAGAACGGTATCACGGTGCATTGGGCCGATACGCCCGAAGAGCACAACGAAATCGTGTACGCTATTCTGAAAGCAAAGGAGATCGATCAGATGGTGAAGAGTAAGTCTATGCTTACCGAAGAATGTGGCCTGAATGAGTACCTCGAAGAGCGCGGTATTGGCGTCATCAACTCCGATTTGGGCGAGTACATTCAGCAGTTAGATAATGAACCACCGAGTCATATCGTACTGCCGTGCATCCATAAGCGAAAGGAAGAAATCGGGGAACTGTTTCACGAGCATTTGGGTACCGAAAAAGGCTTGTCGGACCCCACGCAGTTGACGCGGGTAGCCCGCAAACACCTCCGTAATGTGTTTATGACCCGCCGCGCCGCCTTGACGGGCGTCAACTTCGCGGTAGCCGAAACCGGCGAGTACGTAGTATGTACCAACGAGGGTAATGCCGACATGGGCGCGCACCTGTCGGAGGTACAGATTGCCTCGATGGGGCTGGAAAAGATCATCCCGCAGAAAAAACACCTTGGCGTTTTCCTGCGCTTACTGGCCAGATCCGCTACTGGACAGCCTATCACCATTTATTCTAGTCACTACAAAAAGCCCCGCGAAGGGCAGGAGATGCATCTGATTCTGGTGAATGCCGGTCGGACGCGGCAGTTGGGCCGGAAGGATTTTCAGGATTCGCTGAAATGCATCAAGTGCGGGGCCTGCATGAATACCTGTCCCGTGTACCGCAAAAGCGGGGGACTGAGTTACCACAATACTATTTCCGGGCCCATTGGGGCTATTCTGGCCCCGAACCTGGACATGAAACGGCACGCGGACTTGCCCTTTGCGTCTACGCTCTGCGGGTCCTGCTCCAATGTGTGTCCCGTCAAAATCAACATCCACGACCAACTGTACAAATGGCGGCAGGAGATTGTGAAAGAAGGCTACGCCACGAATACCAAAGTATTTGGCATGAAGGCTATGGCCTGGACCTTATCTTCGTCCGATAAACTAGCAACCGCAGGTAGGGCGGGACGGTGGTTTATGCAGAATGTACCCTTTGTGGTAAACAATAAACTCAACCCCTGGTACAAGCAGCGCGATATGCCCGAAGGCCCCAAAGAGTCTTTTACGGAATGGTATATTAAAAACGAACAGAACAAACCAGACTAAGCCTATGACAACCCGGGAAAAAATACTGGGAGAAGTGTTGCAAAACCAACCCTCTTCGCTGCCGTTACCCGATATTTCACGATTCAGGGGAGAGAAGCAGGACGTTGTTCAGAAATACAAAACCGTCTTTGAAAGCATCGGGGGCAAAGTATTTTTGGTGGAAAATGTAGAGGCTATAAAGGTCCTGATAAAACAGCACTACGACACCGGAAAACGCATCGCTACCACGTTACCCGAGATGACCGATGTTTTTGAACGGATCATTCCGAACGTGGAGCCGTACACGTACGAAGATGTTGAACTGGCGATCATAAACGCGCATTTTTCGGTGGCCGAAAACGGGGCCGTGTGGCTGTCCGATGAAGTCATGGGCCAACGTGTCATTCCGTACATCTGTCAGCACCTGGGGGTGGTAGTACGCGCCGAGAGCATCGTACCCACCCTGCACGAAGCCTACGATATCATCGGCGAAGGTACCTACGGTTTCGGCGGATTCATCGCCGGCCCTTCCAAAACCGCCGACATCGAACAAGCCCTGGTGCTAGGTGCCCACGGTCCGCTGTCGATGGCGGTGTTTATTTTGGAGTAAAGACCGTTGGTTTGCGACCGGGACACGCTGTTGCGAACCCATGAGACGCGTGACTACGTATTCCACTCTGTTCGCGTTAAAAACGTAAACGAGCAAAAGCATCTAGGGTTCGCGTCGCAGACGCAAACCAGCTGTAACATTGTCTTTCTACTTCTACTGCTGACCGTTAACCTGAAATGTATCAACCCAGCAAAAAATGAATAACACAATGCACATAAACGGAAACCTCCAACAAGAGTACATCGACATATACACCCCCGAGGCTCTAAACGCCCTAGAAGCTTTAGCACCCTTCAACAAAGAAATCAAAGAAGCCATGAAGGCCCGCATCGAGCGACGGTCCCAATGGGCGGAGCAGAAACAGCGCATCACCTTCTTGGACCCGGAAAGTACCATTCCGCGGACAGGCATCAAGGTACAGGATGCGCGGGACGGAAAATTTGAAGGAGCGGTGATTCCGGCTGATCTGCAACGCCAGTGGATACAAGGCACCGGCCCCGCCGCCAAGCCCAATGCCCCACTCGAAAGCAGCATTAGGAATGTAGCCTATGCCTTGTTATCGGGGGCCGACGGCTGGATGTTCGATGGGGAAGATGCCCTGGGGCAGATCGACAGCATGTCGCTGGACAACCAGCGGAATCTCAAACTATCCATCAAAAAAGATCCCGTATTCCTGCAAGCCGCCGAAAAAGTGGCGGATGAAATGAACAACTGGGCGCTGGGTTTCTTTGGAAGAAAAATCGTTACCGACTGGCAGAAGCAACTGGACTTTACCACCATTATTTTCCGGGCACGGGGCCTGCACCTCGACGACCGTCACATCCGTGATGCCGACGGAGTAGCCATGGCGGCCTCCATTGTGGATGCTACCCTGTACGTAGTCAATAACTACCAGGAACTCCATAATAAAGGAGTTTCTGTGGTACTCTACCTGCCTAAAATCCAGACCGCCGGGGAGGCGGCTCTATGGAATGATCTAATGTCGGCCTTGGAAACGCACCTAGACCTTTCCGTAGGTACCATCAAGGTGTACGTACTGGTGGAGCAACTGGAAGCTACCCATCAATTGACGGAAATCCGGGCGGCTTTGGGTAAACATTTTGTGGGCTACAATACCGGGCGCTGGGATTATATCAACAGCGTATCCGATGCAATGGCCTGGGATGAAAACTTCATCAACCCCGACATCGAGGCTATTACCATGACCTACGGGTACATGCGCAACTACGAAAACCGGGTGCGCTGTGCGGTCAATACGCCGGACATTAACGGTAACTTTGCCTTGTGGCAGGGCGGCATGGAACCCAACATCCCCGTGGGCTCAGCGGAGGGCGTAGCTGCAAGCATGAAAAAAGCCGTGGCCGGGGCCGAGCGCGAGCAGCGCGAAGGCGCGAGCGGCAAGTGGGTGGCGCACTGGAAAATGGTGCATATCGTCCGTCCCGTTTGGCAAAAATTAGGGGAGGCCAATCAGGCCGGACGCGCGTTTCCGAGGCTGACCTATACCCAGGCCGATGCCGATGGATTAATCTTAATCGAAGACGCCCCCACCACCATCCGGGGTGCTCGCAACCTGCTGTCGGTGGCGCTGCAGTACGGCAATGCCTTTGGGCAAGGTATGCAGGCCGCCGCCCTCAAGGCCGCCGACTTCTTTGGCAATGACGATATCCTGTATCTGATGGAAGACATGGCCACGGGCGAAATCCGCCTCAGTATCCTGTGGGAGTGGGTACACAAAGGCGCTACCCTCACCGAAGACGATCCCGACACGGGCATACAAATTGGTGATATTTTTACCGTTGAGCTGTTTAATAAGATGGTAGCGGAGGAATACGAAAAACTCCTGAACGCCCGCAGCAAAGACGTCTTCGACGACTCCAAAACCACCACCCTGCCCATTTCCAGGGGGATTGTCCTCACCTACGTACTCAGCGAGCAGAAATTTCCCTGGTTTATTGATTTTTTGAATATTAACCTGAATACTACCGATTTGGATGAGGCGAAACGGAGGATTGAGTTGTATGGGAAGCGGTTTGTTGGTGAGGGGGTGAGGGTTACGGAGAATTTGGATTTCTTGGGGTAAAGTAAATAAACTTTTGCTATTGTTCTCGGCTGTGTGGCTCGGCTAGGGTTAGTCGGAGTGCCCACTTTGGTCGAAAGCATTTTATCTGATAAAGCCTACTTCCTGATTGCTCTCGAAAATGAGCGGCGGATAGAACTTACTTTTGAAAACTCCTGCCGATACGACCTGCTCCGCTGGGTGAAAGCCGTTAAAACGATGAGTACTTTTTTTAAAATCATAGGCAGTATCAAGGTAACCGTGATTCCTGATCGGGTTTTGTACCCAATCCCGAAGCGGGATATTGACCTAGCCAACATAATTATTACCCAAAACCCGAGCTATTAAACTTTATAAATTACCACTTAACCACGCTCAGTACCCGTCCGTTGTAATAATAGAATGTTAGAATGACTGATTGGTGACTCGGGCAATTATTGACTATGCTGCGTAGAATTTTATATCCAATTTTTATATTTTCCTGTTTTTTGTTCCTGCTTAACTGTGCGGGAGGGAAAGTGAAGAAAGTCGCTTCCCGTGATTACCCTGTTATAAATCCTGCCGCTAAGGAAGTGACAGCATTGGCGCATGGTGAGGAGTTGTTCGAAGCGAATTGCGCCTCCTGCCATGCTTTAGAAAATGCCGGTATTGGCCCCCGGCTAGGGGGCATTACTAAGGTGTGGTCGGAAGAGCAGTTGCTTGCTTATATTCAAAATCCCGCCAAAGTTATCGAAGCGGGGAATGCACGGGCGGTTGCACAATATGAAAAATACAAGTTGATGATGCCCGCCTTCGATTACCTTAAACCGGAGGAAATCCGTTCGATCATCACCTACATATCCCAGGAAACGAAATCCAAAAATATCGAACCTTTGGCGGTAACAACGACTACCCAGAAAACCGAAGCGGTACGCTATGCTCCCATGATTGAACCCAGTAAATTACGGATCGAGTTGGAAGAATTTGTGACCATTCCCGCATCCAGCGTGAAGCTACCCCGCACCCGCATTACCACGATGCGCGCCCATCCTTCCGGCGACGGTACCCTTTTCGTCAGCGATCAGAACGGACTTATCTACCGAATTAACGGCGGAAAGATCAACACATTTCTGGACGTTCGACCCCTGATCGATAATTTCACCACCGCGCCCGGCCTGGGAACGGGACTCGGTAGCTTTACTTTCCATCCCGATTATCTGAACAACGGTCTGATTTACATGACCTACACCGAAAAACCTACCGGCAAATCTGCCGATTATTTCTACGCCGATTCAATAAAGGTAGCCCTGCAGTGGGTAGTATCGGAATGGAAAATGAAGGATGTCAGGAGTCCGGTATGTGAGGGTACCAGTCGTGAATTGCTGCGGATCAATGTACCGAATGTAGTCCACGGTACCCAGGACATTGATTTTGTGCCGGGCTTGAAACAAGGCGATCCTGACTACGGCATGTTGTACATCGGTACCGGTGATGGCGGTTCCACGATTAGCAAACATCCTGAACTCCCGCATAACCTGCGCTCCCTGCTGGGTACCATCATCCGCATCAACCCTTTGGGTATTAACAGCCCGAATGGTAAGTACGGTATCCCGGCCGACAATCCCTTCTACAATAACCCCGACCCGAGAGTACGGAAGGAAATCTGGGCCTATGGATTCCGTAACCCGCACCGTCTGGCTTGGTGGAATTCGCCATCGGGTATGAAAATGTTCGAAGGCGAAGTAGGTGAAAATGCCGTGGAGGAGATCAATCTGGTTGAGAAAGGCCAGGATTACGGCTGGAATGTAAGGGAAGGCGATTACGCTGTTTCGTATAAAAATCTATCTACTCCGAAACCCGTGCCCGCCGGAGAGGCCGGGTCGTACGTAGCTCCTTTTGCCCAGTACGATCATGCCGACGGTAACGCCATCAGCGGTGGTTACGTCTACGAGGGGCTACTTAAAACCTTACAAGACAAATATGTTTTCAGCGATATTATCCGGGGGCGGTTGTGGTACCTGGATCTCAGCCACGGCCTGACCGACCACACAATTTACGAGCTCTTTGTGCAACAGAACGGCTTGCCCGTCACGATGAAAGAACTATCCCCCACCCCGCGCCTCGACCTGAGAATTACCTACGATCCCTTCAAAAAAGAGATGTACCTGATAACGAAAGGCGACGGGAAGGTCAGGAAGATTGTGAAGGCGTACCTTACTCCCTAGCCTGTTGTTCCCTTTTTCATTGTGGCGGGGTCGTCGATAGGTAAAATGAGAGGGATGAGCGATTTTTCGCTTAGCCTAATTTCAAATCAGGTGAAGCGAAAAATCGCTTCACCTGCTCATGCAGCTGCACGCGCATGTCTTCGTCCAGCCCATGGTTTTTGATGGCCACAAACCCAATGGTATTGAAAGCCGCTCCCAGATCGGCCACAAATTGTTATTTACTGGCCGGGTAAAGTCGATCAGATCCAGCGGTACTTCGTTTACTGATTCGTTATTGACAGTCATTTTTTTGCATAAGTAGAAGACAAACGATTGTCTATGCAACTATTTAGCCCAAAGAGATTTATCAACCTTGGTTTTGGGTAGTTTAAGCATCGATACGCTACTCAACCTGTTCCTGAGGCATAAAAATAGCTTTGTTATTTTCAAAGAAGGCTTTGGCGGAGGTATATTCTTCACCCGTGATATTTTTATAATCATCCGAATAGGTATCCGTCCAGCCCAGCTTGATAATGTTGTAGAATTCCATGAGAGAATCCACCATCCATTCGGGTAGATTATAGCTCAGTAACCCCGATCGAATATCTTTTTCTGGCGCATCTACATAGGTAATTTTGCGTCCAAAGACGTCTGACATGATTCCGGCGAGTTCATCACTGGTGTAGGTCATGCCGCTTAGTTCGTAGGTTTTACCAAAATGATCATCAGAAGTGAGTACAATAGCCGCTATTTTACCCAAATCATCTACGTCGAGTTGAGCCAATCGGGCATCTCCCAAAGGAAGGTGGTAGGCATCCTGATTTTTTATCGTGTAGCTGTTGGCACTGATAAAATTTTGCAAAAAACTATGAGGCCGCAAAATTGTCCAGGAGAGCCCCGATTCTTTTACTACTCCTTCGGAAGCACCAGCCCAGCGGGCCATCACGATAGAGCCATTCACATCGGCACCGGCGGCTGTGCTTCTCACAATTTGTTTGAGGTTGTGCTTATGCGCGGCATCCACCACGAGCTGGGTAATTTGGTCGGGATCTTGCATCAGGGGCGTGACCAGAAAAACCCGGTCTTTGCCTTTCATCGCTTTATCGAGGGTTTCGGGGTCGGTGAAGTCAAGTAGGACAGGTTCTGCGTAGGCCTCCACTTTCGGGATGTCTTTGTCTGAACGAACGGCAGCAAATACTTTAACGTTTTTGTTCTTAAGATTCTTCAATACAGCTGAGCCAATTGTTCCGGTAGAACCGATAACGAGAATGTTTTCCACGTTGAATAAATTGGATAAGGATTATAAAAAGTAAGAGGAAATTTAAGAGTAATGGCCTTACAACGCATGAGACAGGGATTAAACGAGTAAGAGAAAGTCAAAAGTCCGGATTCGCCTTCCCTTGTGAACGGGTATTTTCGAATTCCAATTTACTATTTATCCATAGCTTTACGGGGGTTAAAATGAATTTACTTTTAAAAAAGTACTAAAAAAGAGGCAAAAAATCACCTTTTCCCCCTCCTTGCTAATAAAAACGATGCGAGTTTATATTCATACTTATTCCAATTGATTTTGTGCCGGGTTTGAAAGATGGCGATTCCACGATTAGTAAACATCCTGAACTCCCGCATAACCTGCACTCCCTGCTGGGTACCATCATCCGCATCAATCCTCTGGGTATTAACAGCCCGAATGGTAAGTACGGTATCCCGGCTGACAACCCATTTTATAGTAACCCCGACCCGAGAGTACAGAAGGAGATCTGGGCCTATGGATTCCGCAAACCGCACCGACTCGCGTGGTGGGATTCGCCACGGGGCATGAAAATAGTCAAAGTCGAGGTAGGCGAAAATGCCGTGGAGGAGATCAATCTGGTTGAGAAAGGCCAGGATTATGGCTGGAATGTGAGGGAAGGCGATTACGCTGTTTCGTATAATAATATGGCTACTCCGAATCCCGTACCCGCCGGAGAGGCCGGGGCGTACGTAGCTCCTTTTGCCCAGTACGATCGTACCGACGGCAACGCCATCAGCGGTGGTTACGTCTACGAGGGGCTACTCAAAACCTTACAAGACAAATATGTTTTCAGCGATATTATCCGGGGGCGGTTGTCCTGGACCTTAGCCACGGCCTGACCGACCACACAATTTACGAATTCTTCGTGCAACAGAACGGCTTGCTCATCACGATGAAAGAACTATCCCCCACCCCGCGCCTCGACCTGAGAATTACCTACGATCCCTTCAAAAAAGAGATGTACCTGATAACGAAAGGCGACGGGAAGGTCAGGAAGATTGTGAAGGCGTACCT
>Ga0209284_10001401_pt1 | contig 37245 bp, 54 predicted proteins | sample FRY03_FD_187211 | JGI IMG/M metagenome (GOLD analysis project Ga0209284, IMG submission 187211) | Freshwater microbial communities from Lake Fryxell liftoff mats and glacier meltwater in Antarctica - FRY-03 (SPAdes) (version 2) | ecosystem: Environmental > Aquatic > Freshwater > Ice > Glacier... | reverse complement strand
ATTACCCTGAGACATCTGGTCAACAAATGGCTGCATGTCATCTGCTGCGCCGCGTTGGAGTTCGGCGGTAGAATTCCCCTTGTCGTACATTTGCTTTAAAAGATTTGCGTAGGTCGGATCGACTGGACTGCCGTTGTTTGAAGCAGGTAGTCCGCGCTGCTTTTTATTTGCCGGAGCACCCGAGGAAATTCTTGATAGTTGGTCCTGAGTATCCGGAGCCTGCATCTGTTCGACAAAGTTCTCCCGGTCATAGGGCATGGCTACTGAGTAAGGATTGACTGGATCTTCGCCGGAAAATGTCGAGCCTTGCGGAACGCCTGCTTGCGAGGTATTACCTGCAATTCGCCGCATATTGTCAGCCGGAGAAGGGATTTTGCTAAACCCGTCTTTTACCGCTTCCCACGCAGAACCAGCGCCGCTTTGCACACCGTTTTTCATATTATTAAACAGCGAAGCCCAATCCTGCATGCTTTGCCGGTCTCTATTCTCGTTATAACCATCCATCGGTCAGATCCTTTTAAATTACGGTGTCCGGTATTGGCCTGAATTAGGGCTTGTCTGCCCCCAAGCTGAGCTATTTCCAGATGAATCTGTTGTCTGCCTGTTCAACCAGTTGTTGTAGCCGTCGGACCTGTCCATATTCTGACTCATTGCCATTCCGGCGCCTGCGCCTTGCATCCCCGCACCCAACATATCGGCGATTTGTACCTGCCCCGGCTCCATCCCAGTCCAGCCTGACCACTTTGCCTTTGCCTGATTAATTGGAGCTTGAACTGCGTTCGCTTTATCTACTTTTTGCTTTTCTTGCGCCGCGCTGGCCGCTGCCATTGCTAATGGTATCCACCAAGCCATAAAAATCCCCTAGTATCTAATTTGTTCAAAACCACTTATTGGCTTCATCTAACTTGCCGCCCACCCAATCCCATTTTCCTAATTTATAGTTTGCAGTTTTCTTTGCTGTATCAGCAGCTTCTTTCTGCGCCGCCGCGAGATCCTGACCAGACTGGTACTTAACACCCTCGCCGTAAATCATCTTGCCCATGCCGAGGTTGTTGTTCACATCAAACTGATCAAGGCCAGCTTTAAACGCACCCTGCTGCATCTGCATACCTGGGAGTTGTTTCATGACATCCATTTTCATCTGCTGATCGGCGATCCCGGTTTGCATCTTTTGCATATTGCCTTGACCGCTTACGTTCTGAAGATTCTGCATCCGGCCTAAGCCTGAGGTAGACGCAAGTCTTTCGCGAGATCCGGCATCGAGACCGCCAGAGGATGCGAGGTTTGACATCCCGCCGCCATAGGCAGCTGAAGCATCCCGGCCAACTTGGTCGGCAGCTAACTTACTGTAGTTGTCTGTCATTTGGTTCTGCATTCCAGCCCAGGCACTCGGACCCTTACTGTTTGCGAATTTCGACAGGTTGTTAACATGGCTTTGCCCGGTATTGTAATTATTTTTTCCGAGAGTAAAATCGTTACTGAGTTTATTCCCAGCATACATATAACTAAGATCCGGGAGACCTGTTCTTGGGTCTATTCCGCCAGGACCACCAGATGGATCGTCGAACGCTCCGCCCCAACCGCTCATATTTTCACTCCTTAATTCATGTCGTTATATGGTGAATAATCCGGGATAATCTCGTTATCTCCGTCAGGAACCATTGCTGTCAGGGTATCGATCATCAGCTGACGAGTGCCTGTAAGTGTTCCGTCTGGGCTCCCGTTTAATTTCATAAGTGTCGCCTGATGCCGAGGGCTACCAGCGCCGCGTTTTGCTTCGATTCTCTCTCTGAGGAAATCCATAACGAAACTTGCGAACTCAGGGATATCGACAACATCTGTGCCTGTTGCAATCCGGTTGGCCTGGCGGATAAACCAGATTTCCATTTTATCGCCTGATTCATACGCCACCGGGGAAATGAGAATCTTCGGGCTTCCAGCGGTCGAGTTTTCTATGAAATAGCGATATTCAGCGGTGTTTGTTGGGTTGTACCTAGAATGTCTGTATTCTAAGAATTTGTCCAGCCCTCTGATGCGTGCGACCTGATAAATTATGCTGCCGTTGAAATAGATGATTTTGCGGATTTTATGCGCGTAGATCGTCCCAGGCATTGCGATTTCGTCCTGCCCACTGACCAGCGTTAGCGAAGCCCTCGATAGGAAGTAATCTTCGTATATTGTTGCGATCCCGGCTTCTGCCTCATCGATCGCGTCATTTGCATAGCCCATGGCTTCGGCTTCGTCGATAAAATCATCTTCATCGTCGATATCGTGCTCTGATTTGATCTTTGCCCAGATCTCAGTCCATGTCCAAAATTTAGTTGTGATCGCCATTTATTTATCATCCCTGTCATTGTAAAATACGATAATCCTGTAGTCGTTTGAATCGACAGCGTCATCATTAAGCAAAACAATACTGTTTGAACCAGATGGATAGACGGCGAGAACGGTATCGGAAAAAATACCCAAAGGCGCGTATTGGCCTGCATTACCGTCGTACTGAGACCAGCCACTGATGCCCATGATTTTAGTGCCTGTAGGGAAACTGAGAGTTGTTGTCCCGCCGCCAGCCAATGTTCCGCTGTAAGACTTCATTTTTATCGGCCCGCCGCCGTCAATATTTAATGAGTTACAGCGAACCATCCCATCTTCATCGACTTTGAAAAGCTCGTTATGAGTCGATATCTTTTGAGCCTTTACGCTCGTCGAAACCGAGATGTTTTGAGAAAGAGCGTTTACCTGGGACACAATAGAATCGAGTGCAGATCGCACCGCGTTATCTTTGATGCTAGAAAGATTGATATCAAGCTGGTGATTTTTACGTGTTGCCACCTTGACCACTCCTTTCCGGATAACCCTCGCCGAGAACCTGGTGTTCTATTCCGAGTGAATGGATCTCAACGCCTTCAGCTTTTGGATAGCCTTTAATGACCCAATTGCTGGTAGCGGTAGGTAAGTTATTTGATGGATCTGAGACCGTGAGCGTATCGCCTGAATGAGCCGAAATCACCCAGCCTGTATCATATGCCCCAGCAATCTCAGGAAAAAGGTAATGACCAACCATGGCGTCGGTGCCGTCAGAAGGCCATACACCCGATGCGATCAGAGCCGTGTTTCCCGCGTTGTTGAAGGCCGCTTGGTCATAGTCATCACTCCTGGCGATTACGACAAAACCCTTTTTAATTTGCAGCTGAGCATAAACACAGGACAGGTTTCCTTTCGGAAAACCGCGTTTGATTTTATGTAAACCAGAGGTAATCGAGCGGTCTCTCGCAGCTTTCATCCTTACGCCCGTAGTGCGGTCATCTTTGTACGATGTGAAATCAATCGAGAGGTTTCCTGTGAGATTCTTACAAACCAGCCAAATCTCACTCATCCATTTAGATATCCGGGACGAACCAAACGAGAATGCGCAGGTGATCCATTCCCAGACGATCGCTGAAACTCCCCAAGTTGAATACGCAACAGCTGTATTTACGGTGGGAAACGTTGTTTTAGACGCATCAAACTTAAAGACATAGCCGCGAGAGTCGCCGACTATAATCCTGTTGTTTTTCGAGTCATAGTGCAGTGCTGCCGGTTGAAAATTATCATCAGCCGAGATTGTGGTGAAAACACCGTTCTCGCCGCCCTTGCTTCTTTTAAGATCTAGGACAAATGCAGAGTTATTTTTACCAGATACAGCCGGGGTTAAAGCTGCCGATTCTGTTCCGAAATAGGCTCTCTGGTTTAAGGCGTCAAAACAGGCGGAACCTTTGGATTTGTTCGATAAAGCCGAATATGTCGTCCTAAGATGATTCTTACTCAGGTTTGTGACCTGGAAACCGTCAGTTACGCACCAACCTGTTTCAGACTGGAATAATAGCCCGAAAGGAGTCGGTATCATTTCCTGGCAAACTGCGCCCTCGGTCTCAGATACCAAAACACCACGGAGACCGCCGCCGCCGAAAGCATCCAGTCGGCCCTCGATCCGGTAGGTCTTATTTCTTGAGCAGGCAATTGGATGTTGGCCGAAATATCCCATGGCAGTCAGGACATCGACCGCGAGATCGACATAGTTTCCCGATGGGCATCCGTCCGGATCTGTTGGCTTGCTCTGCAAAACCCTGGTCGCTCTGTGGGCTGCGTCCCTATTGGTTAGGGATGTATCAATAGGAGCTGCATACCATCCATATCCGTCCACAATCGACGAGAAATAACAGGGAGGCGTAGGGTCGTTATAATTGCCTTCGGCGTATCCAGACGGAGAATCGGCGCTGTAGTCGAATGTTATGTAAGAAGACTGTGCCGTCGTGTATGCGCTGTCATTCGAGGCTGCGCCTCCCAAAGTCGCAGAAAGTCCGACAACATTTGTGGTGTAGCTAACTGTCCTCACGTATCTGGTTACTGCTGAGCTGTCGCCGTCATCAAGCGTAACTTTCTGACCAACATAGAAAAAAGCGATATCCGCCACGTGCATAGTATGGAGTCCGGACGCCGCAGACGCTGAACTTTGAACAGAACATTTGGCCTGTATGGTTCCCAGCGTAGAATCGGACGGATGCGGTCCAGTGGCTTGGCGCTGGCTAACCGCAATATAAAATTCGGTTCCGTCGGCTTTCGTTCGAAAAGTATCCAGCCTGAGCCCGGTGGTATCAAAATTTTCGTTCGTTTTATTTACATAACTCTCGCTGCCAGCGTAATCAATATTTGTACCAGTTGTTACATTGTCTCTGTCTGCAAACACAACTGGCTGACCGAAATCCCTAAAAGTCGTGTCAACACCGTTGATTTTTGCAACGTAGGTACGGGTAAACATCGACATAACTAGATATCGGAAATAGACAACGTTTGTACCGATAACATCGCTTTCCACGGAGACCCCGCCCGTAGCATCTTTGTAGCGAGGCAATCCAGCCTGGACCAGATACCAAGTATTCGCTGCATTCCTGTAAACCTTTACCGTCCGGCATCCGCCTTTTTTATTAGTGCTTGGACCTGGAGTAATAAACAGATGGCCGCGAGACTCAGACCATGAGCATTTCGCACCGAGTTCTGAATCTGCGAAAGCATCGTTTCCCGTTGGCCCTGCTAGAGTCGTCCAGGACGAGTCTCCGTCTTTTATCAAATAGAGCCTCGCTCCAGACTTCGCAAAAAGAGTCGAATCGAAGTAATAGAGGCTATCAACCGACTGATTTCCTGGGGGCAGCTGCGGAGCCGACGAGTTATAAATCGTCAGACCAGGATGCTGGACAAGCTTATTATTCTCGTTAATCACGAGGTTATTTAGCTTTTTTGCCGCACGAGGATCGCCGTCCAGATAGTTATCTGTGATCCCGAGGACAAAATCTGAAACGTCGGAAGATGCCAAGATTTACCTCCCAACCAATGTGTAAGTACCGGCTGCGAGCTCAATGCCTACGGTGACCCTGACCTGCCCTACGGTAGGGAAATCGATTTCAGCGCCGACCTGCATATAATTGTTGCTGTTATTTTTTAAGACCCAGTTGAGCGCCCTTGAGTTATCGACTGTGCCAGATACGTCGTAGGTGACGGTAGTTTGAGAGCCGTCCCAGTTGGCTGCGTCCTCTACATAATATTTTTCGCTTGAGATCTGATACCAAGTCCCGCCGAGATCGATGAAGATATCTTTGAGGTCAGTATCGTAAACCACGCGACCGATTGCGCCTGCGGAAGCTGCGGGACGCCCTGCGGTTGTGTAGTTGGCAAGCCTAAGCCCGAAAGCCTGGCCGTTCATGTGGAGGTCGGTCCAACGTTTTGCGACGGCTCCGAGCGTAGTCGCGTTATCTGCTGTTGGCGCTGGAACCGAGGAAAATAGAATGTTCCCCTTGGTAACGTCAGAGGTAGATTCAAGAGTCAGGTTATTATTAGCTGCGCTGCCACCTGTTAGTGTCTGACCCCCAGATCTGCCTGCTAAGAGACCATATATGGTGTGATCATCGTCGCCCAGACCAGATATAGTGCCGTGGTCGATCTCAGTATCAGCAGCAGAGGAAACCCACTTTGTGCCGTCCCAAAAGAGACTGTGACCTGTGCTTGGAGTGCCGACTGCTCTAAAAGTAAGCAGGTTCGCCATCGTTATCGCGTTGGTGCCGTCACTGATGCTGTTTGAAATATAAGCATTATTCCAGGATAAACTCGGAGCCCCCAGGTCTAAAGAATCGTCAATTGCGGGAATAAAATGCGCGGCTGAGATTACATCTCCTGAGCCGTTTGGATCGAAAGTTATATCTGCGTTTACAGCTGTTGTTGAGATTGTGCTGCCGTTTAAAAGCAGGTCGTCGGCCGCGAGAGACCCCACAATAGCGACATCGCCTGTCACCATTTGATGAAGTGTTATGAGGGTGCCCGAGACTATCTCGACATCTCCGATCCCGTTTGGATCTAAGAGAATATCGCCGTCGGCATTAGTGGTCGAAATCGTATTGCCAGATATCAGGATATTCCCGAAATCACCAGTGCCGCCAAATATATTTGTGCCAGTGACGTTCCCAGTTGTCCCGAGATCTTCGTTTCCAAAATTTATTGTCCCACTACTATCGGTGATAGAACTACCAGCCAAAAGTAGAGTGCCAACAGTAATAGAACCAGAAGTCGAAAGATTCTCATTGTTAAAACTAATAGCTCCACTTGAATCGGTTATGGAACCGCCGACTAATGAAAGCGTTCCAATGCCTGCGGAGGTGGCTCCGACGCTTCCTGTAGTGGTAAGATTCTCATTTCCGAAATCGATAGCTCCCGAGGAATCTAATATCGAGCCGCCTGAGAGCGTGAGCGTTCCTACCGTAATCTCATCGGACCAAATCTTAAGCCATCTCTCACCTGTTGTTCCGAGAGACGATACGCTATCTGTAGCCGGTCTTATATTGTCAGCTGCTTGGATGTAGCCTGTTTGCGCTCCCGTCCCGTCGCCGCTGTTTGCATGTAAAGTAAGATGAGAGCCAGCAGTTTTGCCGCCGTAAACATGTTGTCCAGCGTTAATGCCTGTAAGCAAGTCGCCAGCTGCGTCAACATCGTCTCTGCCGTATTTATTCACATATAAATCTTGCGTATGTCCGAGGAACCCGGATAGAATGGAGTCATAACCCCAATCCATATCATAGATTTTGTGCCAGGAGGCAGAGGCGGAACCCTCACGTTGCTCCCAGCGGTACGTTGCTGCTTTGCCGTCGCCGTCATCAATGACAACGCGCATGTCGTTGATTGTATTTCCAACGGCAGGGAGATCGCCGACTGTTGCGACCGCATCCTGAGTATTCGGATACAGAACCGCAAAAACCCAGTTCATCGCCTGTTCCAGATTCGTCACTGAACCAGCAGGTAACGCAGCATTACTGTATCCAAAGTCCGCCAGTGCGTGGACATATGGATGCTGAGATTTACTCCAGATCTGGAACCGGTGGTGGTTGAAAATCATCTTAGAAAACCTCCCAAGACGAATTCCATACTGAGGTGAATTCTTTCATGTATACCACGCGGCTAGTTGCGCCGTCATATGAGTAGCGAACAGCTGAACAGGGAGTGCCGTTTAAAGCATCGGCCTGAACCGTATAAACGTACTCTGGTCGCAAACTCGCATCATAAACGATGTACTGTTTTATGAGTTCTTGCGCTTGGGTCTGCAAATGTCCACGGTCTGCCATGTATCACCTCAGAGGTAGGGAGCCGAAGCTCCCCAGTTTTATTTAGATATCACCGAAGTAAAACCACTCAACCCAGAGGACTAGCTTTCCTGCTGTCAAAGCTTGAACCGCTACTGTGAAAGTTACTTCACTATCAACGGTCGTGGTGAGCCATGTTGCTGCCGTCGCTGTAACCGGTATCCCTAAAATTGGACCAGCAGCGTCCCATGTAGTGCCCGAACTAATAGCAGCTGCGCTTACAACATCGTTTGCACCTACAATCTTAATAGCGAGCGTAGCGGAATCATCAGCAGATGTAAAAGTCGTTACAACTTTATAAACCGCTCTGGTAACAATTGCATTTTTTGGAATGGTCAGGCCGCAACCATGAGCTGCAACAGCCCTTGAAGCAGAGGTCGCGCTTGGATTAAATACGCACTTTCCGCTTCCAAACTTTTTACCGTGATCGGTTGCATTCTTGGTCACAGATTCACCGTTGTTAGCATTAGTGATATCGATCTGGTTCCAAGATGCCTGGGCCGATGACGAGAGAAAAAACGCGGTGATAACAAAAGTAATTAATCTGATAAAATTCATATTCTAGTCTCCTTAATGTTTTTTATTTAGGCTGCCGCTCTAAGAACCATGTAGCTAACGATATGATCTGTTGAAGGATCACCGCTGAAAGTAACTGTAATTGTATTCGTAGTAGGAATTGCGGTGAGGATAGTTCTAGGTGTAGAGCCAGCAGTCTGAAGCGTAGCAATTACAACGTCAGTAGCTGCAACGCCTGTGACAGTGACTGCATTTACTCCGCCGCCGTTAGCGGTCGATGTGTGCTTCCCTGCAAACTTAACAACGTGACTAGGAACAATGCCTGTAGCTAGGTTAGCTAAAGCAACCGCTCCTGCTGCAAGTCCGCCTTCTTCCGCCGCTTCGATAAGAGTTCCAAGCTGAACTTTATGAGCTACCGCGCCCATTTTATTATTCAGTAGGTATTTGTTGTCGTCGCTGATAGCCATTTTGTTTCCCTTTCAAGGAAGGTGAGCAAGAAAGGGCTCTGAGGACAATTCCCCAGAACCGCTATCTTGGTACGATTTAAGCTGGGATTGAGTGCAAGATTCCGTTTTTGCCTGGGCCGTACCAGACTGCATCGCCACGGAAGCAGATATCAACAATGTACTGATATCCTGTAGTATTCCTGACGACAAAAAATTCGTTTCCGTCTGGAGTCTTGTGCTTTTTGATGCCGCCGTTTGACTGAATCTTGACCGACGTTGGGTCGAATGCAGTGATGAAATCGTCATCCATCTCAGGAACCGCGCATAAAACCAGAGACTCGCCGTTCGAAGATGAAGCGATAGTAGTTTCCCACCAGCCGTAATCAGACTTCTTAGGCTCGCCGACAACTCGGTAAGCGCCTTTTGTGATTTGCTGAGAAACCATTACTGATCCCCAGTGCTTCAGAGAACAAACCAGCTTGGAAGCCTTGCCACGGTTTTTCTTACGGACAGCGACGTAAAAGAGAAACAGTTTTTCCAGGATGTTCGAAGCAGTGATGTCCGCGCCCGAGACGTTGATTGCCTGGGTGTGGGTGTGGTCTACTTTGGTAACACCGTAGAGAGAAGATGATCCGCCGTTAGTAGCAGAAAGCAGTGCGCCCTTCATTGAGGTGAACGTTCCAGCTTGTCCGCCCTGGTGATAGAGCTTAGAGCCTTGAGCAACGCTGTAATCAGAAGCATCAAAAGCCGCGCCGCCCCGAGTAGCTGAAACAGTGATTGTGTCAGTGTTTAGGTTGACAGCTGTGATGTAAACATCAGCTGCTGCGGTGTTGGCGTCATCCAAAACAAGCTTCTGGCCTTTAAAGCAACGCTCAATGCGGTCAACAACCAAAAGACCGGACGCTGCGTCTGTTGCATCAGTTACGGTGACGATCGAAGTGCCGCCCAAAAACTGGTAGCTCAACTGATCTTTGAAAAGATCCATCGCAGGTTCCATGGTGTCAGTTAAGACATCAAGGAAAGTGCTTTCTGGGATCTTGCCGTCATGCTCTTGCAAGTCGCGCTGATTGAAGATTAAAGACAACCAAGCTTCAGGCTGGGAAGTCACTTCGCCGCGAACAGCTTCAGCTTCAGCAATGTCGTTAGACGCTGTGAGAGCTCCGAAGCTGATTGAGGATGCGACTGAACCCATGAAAGGAACCGGCAAAGTGCCAGACTTCCAGTTGGTTTTCATTTCGACTGTATCCATGAACCAGCAACGCTTAGAGAGTTCTTCGTTCATGAGTTTTGTGGTCAGATGCTCGTTAAGCATCGCAGAAAAAGTACGTGAAGTAGCCATGGGAATAGACTCCAAAGAGAAATTTGTTTTTTAGTTACGGGAACGCTTAGCGGAACCTTGGCGGGGTATGGTTCCGGCCCCTAAAAAACATGGGTGTTCTCTCTGGAGATGTCGTCTCTCTCAGAACCCTAAAGCGGCTTAGTCGTCAGCTGCTTCTAAATCTCTGGCTCGCTGTTTTAGAGCGGCAAAAGAACTGGCTACTTTTTTAACTGGGGATGTGCCGTTCCCCGAAAATCCCGGTATTACCGGCTTTGGCGTCGGCGCTTGCGGCGTCGATACCATATTTGGTTGCGCTGGTGCCTGGCTTGGCGCTAACGACAACGGGGCTGAGGGATTACCTTGCGGGGCTCTCCCGTATAGCTTCATTACTTCTGAGACCGCTTCCTGGACCGAGATATCTACACCGCGAGATTGGTGATGATACATGCCGGTGCGTCTCACTTGCTCAAAAAATGCGCCTTGTCCATGTTGCCCATCGAAATCGGCTACTGTGCGCGAAACTTGAGGATCGTATGTGGAAAGCATCTCAAACTCACGGGTTTTAAATTCTGCCGCTTGCTGTTGTGCCATCTGCTCTGATGATTGATGTTGACGCTGAGCCCCGTAGGCTTCGATGCCTGACATCGCGCCATTCTCTAACTGAGACCTGCCATCCTGCGGGAGGTTTGCGTAATTCACCGCAAATTTTAAAACTTCCTGCAATGGAATGCCTGAAAGCTTGAAAAAAGCCGGTAAATTACCTTGATCGCGAAAGTGAGTCAGCTGCTGAACCGTTTCCAGTGCAGGTTGATATCTTTCCTGAACAGCTTGTTTCATCTGCTGATTTTCACGTTGGACGTTTTCACGGTCCTGCTTCACAAAGGAGATGCCGTCTCTGGTTTCGTAGAGTTCTCGGACTTTCTTCTCTGTCTCGGCGTCTTTGATGACCGGAGTCACCCATTCATCAAATTTCTTTTCCTGCCCACGGACTTTGTAGGACAGATTCGGTTGATAAGGAGGCGGAGCGACTACGACGGGTGCGCCTTCTCCCTCGTCAGGTGAACTCACAGGAGCCGGTGCTTCCGGTGCTGTTACTGGGATTTCCGTTGGTTCAACTGTGGTGATTTCTTCAATTGTCATTTACATAGTCCCCATTTGGCCTGGCATGGCCTGAGGTAATCCGCCACCGTTTGCTGCGGCTGAGGGATCTGTCATAGGCCCCCCTGGCTGATTACCGTTATTCATTTGATCAGCGAGCTGGGCCATCATTTGCGGTGATAGCTGCTCAAGCATTTGGAACGAAGAGCCCTGAGCTTCTAGGCGCTTCTTAAGCCAAGCGAGTGCGTTCTGCGGGAACATGGCTCTGCTGGCTGCTTTTGTTGGGTCATCCTGGGTGTACATGTCGCATTTGACCGAAGGACCGTCCATAGGGATATAGTCCGACTGCATGGCGATTTCGCGCTCTTGGATTTGAGCCTGCATCCCGATGTATTCTTGAACGCGCTGTTCATATAGCTGCTGAATCTGAGGTTCTAAAAACCTAAAGTCAGGCTTGCGCATCCGGTTTTCAATTTTCTTAAGCATCTTCGCAGGATCATCGCCCCGGCCAATCGGAGGATACTGGCCCCGCTCCATTGCGAGCATGTCGTTTTTCGCGTTTTGCTCATCAATAGTGAAATCAGAAAACGCATCTTTATTTGCATACGGCATTTGAGCCATGACCTTACCGATATCTTCTTTATCGAGCTGCTTTCCGACATATTGCAGTATGTTCTGGAAAGTCATCTGACGACCTAGCATTTGGTCCAAAGTATCGGCTCGGGGCTCTACTTTTATCTGGTAGCGAAGGGGAGATGTTTTTCTAAACTCTTCGAGATTGATCAGTTCACCCTTACCGACGGCTCCAATAACGGCTTCATCAGGTAGGTAGTGTTTTGACATTTCAAGCAAAGTTGTGACGAAATCGATCAAAAATTGCTCAAATTTCTCAATATAGAGAGAAAATTTCTTCTGCTGACTCGCCGCCCTGTACAAAAGGGACATCGGCTCCATCTGGGTCATCGTCTCTTCAGAGAGTTCTGAAAGCATAACAACAGAATAGAGTTCGCTGATTTGCTGCTGGATGTAACCCAGGAACTGACTTCCGTCTCTGCCTGGTAGGACAGTCGGTTCTCGTCCCTGAAAGCTTATGCCCCGAACGCCTGGTAAGAGTGCGCCCTGTTCCAGCTTAGAACCCTTTTGATACAGAATCTTGTCGTCGCCGATCGTGATCTGGTGCATCGCAAGCTGACTGGATGCCCTGTTGATCTCGGCGATATATGGACGCGCTACTTTGATTATTGATCTTGCGCGTGGCGTAGTCGGTAACTCGTCGAAGCCTGCCCAGATGATCGGCCAAATACCGAACGGGAGCGGACCCTCTTCCAAAACGGTTTGGCCTGCGGTAATATAAAAGTACCCTTCCGGGTAATCACCACACTTCCTGAAAAAATAATGTCTGAGCAAAACGCTATCTTTAGCCGATTTGCTGTATGAACTTTTAGCATTATCAAAGACAACAAACTCTTCTTTGGCTCCGTTTTCGATGCCTTCGAGTTTTTCTTCCTGGCCTTTGTAGCGAGCTTTTAAATCAGCTTTTTTGGTCTCTTTGGTGAAGCCAATCATCTGGGCATCGCGCATATTTTTCGCGGATGGATCTCTAAAGACGTTGGCTCCGAATAGATCCTCGATTACGAACTTGCCTGTAAAGACCGGGCTCTCTTCGTCGCCAAGAGGCTGGCCCATCTCGTCAAACATCAGCTCGCCGGTTTTCTCATCGACTCTCTGGTTGTAGCCTGTGACATCGCCAGCATTCGGCTCCCAACGGATAAACGAACAAAGCTCGCCTACACTCGGGAAGTCCTGCGCCCACTGCCGAATTCGCTCTTTAATCCGGTAATCAGTCTTATGTTGCTGCCAAACAGCCTGATTAAGCTCGGCGTCTTTTTGATCCTGGAGGTCGGCGTCATTTTGGGGCGTAACAGCAACGCCAGGAGCAGAAGAGAGAATTGAAGATCCATAGTGTCTTATAATCTTATGAAGATGGTTTTTTACGAGCCTAAGCTGAAATCTTTCGCTTCTAGCCCTGGTATGATCACGAGACGGAAGGCCGTCACGGTCTTTTTTCTGATAGTGCTCGCCCGATAAAAGCAGAACATTCGAACGCATTTCAGCAAACAGCTCCCGATCAACGGAAACCGCCTCGTCATACATCGTGTTCAGCTCAGATGCGCTGTGCTTTTTCATCCATCCCCAAAAAGTCCCTGCTGCATGTCAACTTGCAGGTCTTCAAAGGCAAGAGGATCGTCGATTAGCTGTTGCTCTTCAGCAAAACGCTGCACCAAATCCTTAGGGATCTTGGCCGACGGTCTATCGCCTGACGTTGGTGCTGATTCAATGTCGTTAGACTCAGCGAATTCATCATATTGGGGATATGTCGGCTCTGCGGGCTTTGCAGAGTCATTAAAGCGGATCTCAAGGTCTCCGAGTTTCAATCGGGAGACACCGCACTTGGAGGATGATTCTATTAACTTACATATTGACTTAACATCCAAAATTAGTCCAGAGGCAGTTTTTGTATCCTCCTTTTTTTCAGAATCCGGAATATAAACTGTTCCAGAAATCGATCTCTGCTCCGAGTTCCCCCCAGCCTTCCTGATCGTCCTCTTTGGTTTCGCCTCGGCGTCTTTTGATTTCATCGGCAAGATATTCCTCATTCGTTAGGGCTCTGGGTTTTTCTTCTTTCTTATCAACGGGCTTTAGTTTTTTAATGGCAGCTGTCCAGTCCCATGGGACGCACATCAATCCGTAGCGGCACGAATCTATAGCGTCGTCAACAGCCTTTCTCTTGTCCGTACTCTTCATCAATGTCAGCATCTCTTCCCCGATTTTTCTGACCTCAGGGGTATCGAAAAGAAAAAGCATGTCATTGGCAAATAACGTGTTGATCGTGTCCTCGCCAAGCTCGTGAGACTTGTTAGCCATCGAAAAACTTTCACCGGCCCGCTCAGCTATGAGACCAAACTCTTTCGAATGATAATCGTAAGCCTGATCCGTCATTTCATCAGAGGCTCGTTCGACGATGTAGTAATTTAAAATATCGCCTGCGGTTGTAACGATGTCGTCAAGCCTGCGGCCCTTGAATACATAACCGAGTTTCATATCTGGACGCACAGCGATGAAAAAAAATGCGCCGGGATGATTTTTGTCACCGCCTGAACCAATATCAACACCCGAATATCTTAGCCAGTCGATCGGGATCGGCACCGGGTCGATGTAATGTCTCGCTGGATCAAACGCGTGATACTTAAGACCTGACTCGGGTGCGAATTTACCGTAAATCCTGCGGTTTACTTGGGCCTCGGAAGAACAGTTCTTAATCTCTTCATGGATTTGCTCTTCAGTGTACAAACCTGGTGATCCGTCATCAAACACCAAACAATCAAACTTCGAAACCTGTAACTTGAAAGCATCCGGGAACTTCTCTGATGCACCTTTACCCTCCAGTGCTCGCCACCACATAAGTTGATTTAGTGTCGCGGTGAAACCCGTTGAAAAGTGTCTGCCTGTTGAGGATATACGTTGGGACGCCTCATCCCAGAACGAAAGGGGCATTTCCTCGTCACAGTTATGAACTAAAATTCCGTTGGCAAAATAGGTATGAGAATCAGCTACTGTGAGGTTGATGACCTCTTGATTGGATTCTTTTAATATTGCGACATTCTGGCGAGCACGTAATTCTGACCTTGTTGAGTTCGCTTGGCCGACCCCTGACTTCAAACTCTTTTCCACAACATACGCAACTGCGAGTTTCCGTAACCCTTCTACACTTAATAGAACAGAACCTAATAAATTTCTTAGAGCTCCTGGTTTCGAAAACTTCTCCGCATTTCTGGCATGTACATTCGTAAACGCCTTTTTCTTTCCACTCTTCAAGCTTGTGAATTGTGGTGTGCTCGCTTCTGGTGAGCAGCTGGAGGTTGGATAATCGATTATCAAGGGCGATGAAATTTTTGTGATGGATAACATATCCATCTGGAACGGTTCTGCTGTTATGGCTTTCCCAAATAGCGACATGGAGAAACTTCGAAGAGTTTCTCTTACCGAGCGAGCCTCTAAAGTAATTCTTGATACGAACGTCATCGCTTTGCGGAAAACGCGTGTACAAATTACCTTCGAATAATACGATTTCTTTATCAGGTTCCATAGGGGATGTTTAACGCAAATATCGCTTGTTTTCAAGTCTGAAAATGCAATCCAACCGCGATTTTTTGTCCAGTATGGATGCTCTGGAGTAGCCCTAACTATCTCACCGTTTTCAAACTCTCTTGTTAGTACGTCCGACCTTCTGGTCATAACTTTTTCAACAGGTTTCCAACCGGCTTCGCTTAGAGCTAGATCGCCGACCACTACCTGCTCGATAGGGATCGTGCCCCTTTTTGTAATGATGGGTGTGCCGTGAGGAAAGCATCCCATGTCAAACACGGTCGCACTCTGAATATTCCTTGGGCTCTGAGTGTAAAGCTTGAATTCAAGTGTTATTCCTGAGTTAAAAATAATACCCTTGACTTCTTCCCCTTTTTTATTTGCATCGAGTTTCCAACCGTACTGGTCAGAATCTTTAAACGCACCCTGCGGTAACCAGCGCATCCATTTTAATTTTACTTCGCGGTCTAGTGTCGCCTGGTCAGTCATCCAATACCAGAAAAGATCCGGCTTTCTACCTGGCCAAAACTCTTCGTGCATTTTTAAATTTGTTGCGCGATTTATTTTATCCCATTGATGTACCGAGCTTTTGCCCAATTGATTACCAGCCGAGAATAACCGCATATTACAGCGTGAATTGTAAAATTGCCTCTGCCAAGAATACCACTTGTGCCCATATAAAAAGGGGAGCCCGTCTTTGAACTCCTCTCTTTTCTGGAGCAAAACGCGCTTTTTATCAGCGAGGAGTTTTTCCTCACTCCTCGTAAGTGGCCTCTGTTTCGACAAACTTTTTTCTCTTTTCTTTTTTCATTACGAGATCGCTTTCGCTCTCAACTTCGGCTTCAGGTAACTCGGGCATGGCAGCGGCGACTTTCTCAATGCGCTTAAGCATTTTGTCAATCTCGCCCATTTGCTCGTCAGCAGACATCGGCTTGTCCTGTGCCACATCTTTCTGATTCTGATTAACATTCACGTGCAAAGATTTAGACTGGATTTCCTGCCGCTGGACGACCGTACCATGCAAGCGGTTTTGCAACATTTCCACGATGGAGCGGACTTCTTTTATCAAAGCCACGTTCGCACGTTTCTCAACATGGACCTCGCCCGTCTTGTCTTTCCAGAATCTTTTTTCTACGAGCTGAATCTTGAGAGCCCTGCGCAACTTATTCTCGCCGAGCTGAATTAACTCCTGCCATACCAGGGTCTGATGCGCGGGAGGCGTGATAAGCCACGCAAGTAAAGTGGGATTAGTAACAACTTTATTTTTCCAATACGAATAAGAGCAAACGCCGTGAATCACATTCTGCAAAGTCATGTACTCGGATTTCTGACGCTGCGCTGCGCTGAACTCGTTCCAAAAAGAAATCTTTAGACGCCTGTGAACATCGTCGGGCTCTTTCATTAACTCGCGTTCGGTTAACTCGAAAAGCTCGGCAGGGATTTCACTTATCGCTTTGGTTGTGCCAAGCCAATTTTTGATCAACTTCATTAACGATAGACCCTTGTCGTCGTAATGAATCTCAATCTCGTCGTCGGTGTTTGCCTGTGTAACTTCTGCTTCTAAATCACTCACAACTCACGCTCCCTGGGACGCTCAATCCAATTTGTTTTTTTCCTGCTCTGCGGTTTCTCGCAATTCGGACAAACCTCAGGAATCTCGTCTCTGCCTTTTACGTCCTGCACAAATTCGCAGACATAACACCGAAACCTGTAAGTGACTTCAGCCTGGGTTATCGGGGCACCGTCGGGATGCTCGTGGGAGAAAATTCGGGTCATTTTATTCCTAACTTCGCCGCTAAATTATCGCGATCGCGTAAACTGCCCACACCTATATCGAGCCAGGCTTTCTCAAATTGGTCCTTGGTAATGAGTTTGCCTTCGAGAACTACCTGGTTAATACCTTCGAACCTGATCTCTAAATCTTCCTTTGGCCTGGTATGCTCAACTTCCTCGACGCGGCAACGAGTACCCTCCTGCGCAAGCAAGACAGAATCGGCTGGGATTATTTTCGGCTCGGGGCCCTGGTAGGTTATTAGTTTCATTTTTTACCTCTAAGAAAAGGAACCTTGATCGCGCCCCCCCGCCATTTATTTTTTTTTAATTCGTTAAGCATCGAAAATCCAGACAGCTCCTTAGCCATGAGTTCTGGTTTTAAATATTCATCGAGCGACGCCTGGATAATTCGCATATCTTCCACGCTAATGGGCTTTGGATCTGGACCCCAAGGAAATCTGTTGTCGGCCTCACCAGCGAGCACATCGGCAACATTTTGCTCTTCTCCTGAATCTTGCGGAAAAGAAATGACGTATCCAGCCAACCGCTTAACCAGCATCGCACTCCAGTTCCAGTTCGCATCCATGTACCAGACGCAATCCTGGTCAACTCGGACGCACACATGACGCCAGTGCGGAGGCTCAAAATCACCAGAGGCATCGTAGAAAATATCGCCACGCTTTAGATCGGAGGGTTTCATCGGCTCACCAAATCTCTAGCGACCGCCACGCCCTCGGAACTCCCGGTGCGCGAAACAATGTCGAGTTCGTAGTAGGAGCGGTAACGCTCAAGCCCTTCTACCCTGGCAGTAAGCTCACTCACCTTTTTGAGAGCGGCGTCTAATTCATTCTCTGCACCTGCTAAGGCTTCGCAAACAGCAGGGGAACCCATGACTTTTTCCCGGAGGCGGTCGAAAACCGCATTGAGGTATAAAGGATCTTCGAGATCCCGCGCCTCAAAACGCTTCGACAGGCGAACAAAAATATCGTGGGTCTCACACTCCTTCATCTGGTCCACGGAAAAACCGTCCAGGCCGGTCTCCTGGCAAAATCGCACCCAATAATCTGAAAGCTGCTGGTTATGCATCCGACCCCTCCTGCACGCCCGGAAGATAATCGCTCGGCGATCTGGAGGCTGATTTCGCATCGGAAGGTGGTGTTCCTGGTTGGGGGAGATCGGACAAGGGAGGCTCACTTTGGGTTTTAGGGGTTGTTGGGGATGTGGATAAGAGATTCACTAAACACAACCATGTTGGGGGGCACCCCCTATGTTGTTGATATTATTGGAGTCCTGCCCAGATCATATGATTTACTGCCTAAAAATATAGCAGTTCATACGCTAATCTATCAGCTGGCGTACGCTGGCCGAGCTCTGTCTGTTAACGTGCTGATTATAGGGGTAAATAAATCACGTTAGTGCGTGGAAGTCTTTGTAGCGTTCAATGGACTACTGATTAATGAACAGCAAAATGAGACACTAGAGCACCTTAAGCGCCTGGTATGATTGATCATTTAATGCTGAGCAGTATTAACTGTACTGAAAAGTACATTTTTGGACTTGGTATTTTACCAAGTGTGTCTTATATGCCACACTTACCATTTTTGTACGCGGAGCGGGGAGATTCCCTTACCATTTTTGCATAAACCCTCAACATCCACTTACCAATACCAACACGGTTCACTTACCATTCTTGTCGGTATCCGTACTTCACTGCTTAATACCTCAGCATCTGCGGACTATAACCCTCAATACTTACCAATACCGCTACCCATCACTTACCATTCCTGTCAGCAGCAACGTTCATCACTTACCAATACCATCAGCCACACCAAACCGCCCTAAGAGATCTCTCTGGCCTATCTATGATCCGAACACGATCAGCCTATTAATTACTCAATCCCACCAACCTGTAACTTATAAGTCACACTTACCAATACCTCAACAGCGCCATACCACCGAGACCCTCAGCTGATCAAAAACCATGCACTCGGCTCCGCCTTCAACGCCCCTGGATGGTATGCAGAGCTCTCAGCTGCCTTAATACTAATCAATACAATGCCAGATAAAATACTGTGTCATCGCTCTGTCATCCCTTTTGTCATCATCTTTATCCAATGATTTTATACTGGTTATACCTATAATGACTGAGTGACACTTCTTTTAAGATTAATAGAGTAAAATAAATAAATAAGTATAATATAAAATATATATATATAAAGGTACGGATGACTGTGTCACCGGGTCATCGCCCTCAAGCGTATGAATATATTGGCGTATCCGAAGACACTCAAAAACACTCGTTTGCGTCACCGTTCTTTCGTAACCAGGAATCAAGGGGTTACAGAGGAAATTTTTTCTCTTTTTTGGACGTTTTTCGAAATTTGAGCTTTCAACCGGAATTTATCTGTCAGTGCGTCACTAAGCCGATTTCAGCAATTATATAGCAGCGTTAACGCTGACAGATCCGCTCAAAACCACCAATATCTCGTTTTTCCGTGTTTCCGGTATTCAGGCAAAACCCCTAAACTTACTAAAACCGGCGAAACTGTATAATCCTTAACCAATTTCACTGCCCAGGCATTAGACAGCGAATCTGCTATATTTCTGCACACCTACGCGATTTCTTAACTTTCCTATCCAAAAGCGTCGAATCCTTAACCACTGCCCGTTTTGGTAAGTGAGCGGTATTCCTGTGATTGTCTATTGAGATTCAATGGCACTGCAATTGCAATACAATTAGTATCCAGTGAGAGTCTGGGGAGACAAACCAAATCAGGAGACGAACAAATGAGAGCCAATTATTCATATAGCAACAAAGTTTATTTAGATCAGCTACCGGAATTCGAATCTATCATCCGTGATTATATTGACAGTCTCTGTCCCAATTACAGTGATGGTTATCTAATAAAAAAAATCGATTCAATTGAGTGTCGTTCCCGTGATGGTTTTAGTGCGCACAGTCATAACTGCGGTGGTTTCGACAAGTCATGGGTCACTGACTTAAGTTCCATTTGGGGATCAGGCGCTGGCGTCGGTAAGTATGATCAAACATCAGCTGATAACGAATACGATGAAGCGCGAGAAACTTTTATAAAATATGACGCAAGCGAAGAAACAAAAGCCTTGTTGGCGTTAATGCCTGAAGATAAGCGCGATTATCATGGTCTTATTGAATCAGGACAGGACGAAATAGCCGAAAAAATGGATGAATACTGCCGCGATTATCTCACGAGCAGCCACATATGGTTCGGCTACCGCGCCATGTACGAAGGTAGCGCCAACGGCTGGCATACGCTGGTTATATATGCTGCTGTCAATTTGTCCGAATACGAAGGACCAATGGGTAAAGGTGGCGACACGCTAGCAGAAATAGAAATTAAATTTAGAAACGTCACCGAACTTTCTAAAAAACTTGAGCAAGCAAGGTCAGAATTAGAATCGGCAATATAGCGACTGTCCCGGTTGACCAGGCTGACCAGGCTGACCGGGCTTTTTCCTAACAAACCAATTGAATCAGAAATAAGGAATTAAAAAATGGAAAATAAAATACCCGATCTATATTTATCGCAAAGTAAAAATCAAAATGGAATAACCATGTATAGGGTAATTTATAAAAGTTCACCTTTAATAGCTGATACCAGTAATGAAGAAATTGCACGAAAAAATTTAATAGAAAATGCAAAAAAATTAGGAATATCTGAACCAACTATATTTTGGAATGGTGATTTAGGAACATTCGTTAATAGTGAGAAAAAATAAAAACAAACAAACTGAAGGGTGAACCATGAAACTAATTAGGTCTGCAAGTAATATTGACGGCGATGACGGTCTGCGCTCATTTATAAATTATGCCCTAAGTAAAGGGCTAAAGGTGGGATGGGACCATAAGAATTATTCCGGTAGGGTAAACATTGGCCCGTTAGGCGATTTAGACTTCAATTCCGCGTCTAATAACCCACAAATGTATTTCAGTATTAATACCGACGGTAAATTGCACACATTTAAAATTGATTATCAAATGGCGAACGGTTTTTTGGACGCAGTCATTGAACTAAGAAAATTTGCGGATAATTAACAAACAAACTGAAGGGTGAACCATGGAATTGCAACGTCGAATAAACATGTGGGTCAATGCAGCAGCGGATTCAATTGAAGAACTAAGGGGCTGCGATGTGGGAAGGGTCTTAGACTCTGCCAGGCTGAATGGTTTTCTTCAGGAAACAATCGCGTACGTCTTAGAACATCGGCCAGAACTAAAAAAAGAAACTGATCGATACCAACAAGAAGCTTGATCAGAAACCAACTAAGAATGGTGAACAAATGTCAGTTCAAAGAATCAAAGATTTTATAGATTGCGGCGGTATGGTGAAATTTGGTGTTTTCATCCAAACAAGCGAAAACATTATCTCGGATCAAAAAGACTGGTGCGACGAGGATCAGGCAAAGTCTACTGATTTTTCGACCAGCCCATATTGGATAACAACAGACGATGGTCAAGATCCCGCAGGCATTGATAACGATGCAGAACTAAACGAGCTTATGTCAACCATTACGATTGAAATGGAAAGCATTGATAACTACCAGACACCAGACGACATGACGGGCCTGTTCGTTTACTTCAAAGGCGCTTCAATCGGCGAGATACCACCAGGCTTATCTTTCAACCAGATCTCAAGAAGGCTTGCCGTTTTGCCCGCAGGTATGTGCATGGTTGTCAAATACGAGAGTTTCCTGGGGTAAGAAGGCGCGGCTAAATTTGCTTAGAAGCTTGATCAGAAACCAACTAAGAAGGGTGAACCATGGAATCTTTGAGTACCGGACCGTCACAAGAATTATTACATTTATTTGAACGTATGAAAAACGGCGATGAAAAACTTGAGGCATGGGATAGCCTGCCTGTTTTTTCAAAAATCTCCATTGCTGATACCAATGGTATTTTTTCTTACGATGATAATTTTAAAATTGAGGGCACATGCTCGGCTGATATTGAAATTGTAAAACGAAAAAAGACCTAAGAAGCTTGACATTAAACCAACAATGTTATAATACAATTGACGGTCAACTAAACGGCAATTGAAGGAACGTAGCAATGGCAAAAAAGACTGAAAAACGAGAGCTTTTGGTAATACCCAAATCAGCATTTGGGCGCCCAATGTATTTTTGCGCAAACGAAACAGCTGAAATATTTGCAGAACTTGTTGAGCAGAAAAACAATCTGACATTAGAACAACTAAAAATTATTAAACGGCTTGGCTTTGAAGTCACGATCCAGCAGGAAGAAATTTAAGGGGATAAAAAATGAATCCTGTATGCGGATGCCCCGATGTTCAATATATTTCTACGTTTGAAAATAATGTCATTGTGATGACGTGTATTTTTTGCGGACACCGTTTTACTCCATCCGATCGTATGATGGAGCGAATAATTAAAGAAGCCCTTAAACAAATTGAAGCTACTAAGAGGGAATAAAAATTAATTAAGAAGCTCGGTTAAGAAGTAAAAACCCTGCAAACAACTAAGGGGACAAAATGAATTCGATAGCCATTTATTTTCGTATTTCTACTGTGAAGCAGGAGCTGACAATACAACGCGACGCCGTAGAAGCCTGGTTGAAAAGCCTGCCAGCTGATAAGAAGCCTAAGAAGGTCCGAATGTTTCAGGATGAAGGCCGCAGCGGAAAGGACAACAACAGGCCGGGTTTTGCGACGATGATAGAACTAGCGCGAGCCGGTGAAGTTGACACAATCGTTTGCTATAAGCTCGACCGTTTCTCCAGGTCAGCATCCTTTGCCATCAGAACCATCTTAGAACTCGATTCATGCGGCGTTGCGTTTATCTCGATCACTCAGCCGATCCTAAACCTGGGGCATGAAAATCCATTTAGAAGAACCATGCTCGCAGCGTTCTCCGAGATTGCAGAGATTGAACGTGATGTAATCGTCCAGCGCGTGAAAGACGGTCTTGCAGCAGCGGTGCGCAGGGGTAAGAAGCTCGGTCCGAGGGGGATATCAAAAGCTAAGAAGGCACAAATTATTGAGCTCTTCGATATCCAAACACCTAAAGCGGAAATTGCCAGGAAGTTAAGAATCAGTAGAACAACAGTCTGGAGTTTTCTCAAGTCAGAGGGTTATTGCTTTGCGCCGGACCCCGCAGAACTAAAAGAAGCATGAAACGTAAGAAGGTGCTAAATTTTGAGAGCCAATATTCCGAATGGAGTTCCGGATACCTAATTTTGAACTCCTATCGAACTTGAAGCCTCGGCAATTGCGTCGGGGCTTCTGTCTATAAGGGGTCTATATGCCGATCCATTCCGCAAGTTCTCGTAAGAAGCTCCTTGAATGCCATGACGATATTCAGCGGTTAGTTCAGGTTGTTAGCGACCGGATGAGCCTGTTAGTAATCTGTGGATTTAGAGGTAAGACAGAGCAGAATGAGGCTTTCTTAGCGGGTAAATCTAAACTCCCTTGGCCTCACAGTAAGCACAACTGCGCACCTAGCCTAGCGGTAGACATTGCACCGCTTCAACCCGATGGAAAGCTATCATGGAATGATATCCCTCTATTCAAGGAACTCGGCCGAGTGATGCTTGAAGAGGCTGATAAGATGAGTATCAAAATTAGGTGGGGCGGAAATTTCGTTTCATTTAAAGATTTCGTTCATTTTGAATTAGTGAAACCTGCGCAGGAATTTGATAGCGTTGCTTAGTCCACGTTATCTTTGCGGTGATACTAGCCGGACTCCGAAGCTCGTAGCGTGGTTATCAAATCCGCGATCTGCAATCCTAGTAAAAGCTAACTGCGGGTTGCTAAGGCTTGATGTAAAACGGCCTGGCAACACTACCCTGCTGAGGATCATGATACTGATCCCCCGTTAAGACCTCACAAGAAGGCTCTGGATTTTTCCGGGGTCTTTTTTTATGGTGAGAAAAACAACATTGGAGAATTTACTATGAGTCAACGTTTCAGTTATGTGAAATACGATGAGCAAGCAGCAAAAGCGCAGGGTGATTTCAAAACTTCATTCGACGCACTAGAAGCATCGGTTAATGTTCTGGCCGATGGCAGAGCAAAATCCCTGGTCCTCACCAAACTAGAGGAAGCTTACATGTGGGTCGGTAAGTCCATCCGCGATGATCAGATCGCCAGGACCGGCAAGGTCGATGAGCAGCCAGAGCGGAACAACGAATAAAAATACCTCCGCCGCTAGTTCTATCTACTGAATTCACTAGCCTGATCTATCGGCGTCAGATTCTTTTTTATTAAAGCGCAATCCAACGCTGTATCAAATCCTACACAAACAAAAAGCCTCAAATTTCTTTGAAGCCTTCCGGAGAAGAACGGGCCTATAGCTATACGGACCCGCATCGCATGGTCACGCTATTCTAGCCCGGTGGTTTGCTCAATCCAAATCTGGGCTGAGGTGATCAGAATATAGGCAGCCCGTCAAATACCAACGCTGGTGCGTTGCGCCCACATACCATACCCAGGCCAAGCTCTGGCCGTTTACAGAGATCTCCGTGGTGTTTTGCCATCCTCATGCGGTATCCGGTGTTGGGGTAGCCTGGGTAGAGAAGGCAGAAGGTCGTACCCAGGCGGTCCATAATACTGGGCAGGCGAACAATCGCAAATCCCGCTGCGACTTCCAAAGAATATCACAGCCGGTCTGCGAGTCACGGTGTTTCTACTTACCAATTAAGTATTGGTCGTATCGTTTTTCCCATTCGGGTATTTCGTCCCAGTTTTCTGGGAGGTTGTTGCAGGTCAGGCATTGATAGTCGCTACGACCGTAAGGGGCCCACCCAAGTTGTTTTTTGCACACCTCGCAAATAATCGGCTGCCAGTATCGGTTGTCGTCGTCCATCACTTCCCCACCACTCCAAAAGATTTCTGATTTCTAACCACGGTCTGCGCACCGCAGTGAATGCAACGCATCACGTTTCCACTCGTCCCTGAGCCTGACCTGACGACACTCATGTGTCGCCATTCCCACAAATGTCCACGGGATCTATACCAGCACAAAAGCGAACGAATGAAATTCATACACATCTTCCTTTATCAGCCAACGCATCTTCAAGTTCGTCAAGCGCATTTTTAAGACAGTCGCGGCACAACATCGCTGTAGCTGATTCGTAATTATATGTTGCTCCGCACTCTCTTACGGCGTCATGAAAATACCCACACTCGCTACATTCGACGTTTGTCCAGCTTCTATTGCCGATAATTCCATCTACCGTGATTTTCGAAGCCGTGTTCAAGTCGAGTTTTTTTAGCTCATCAAAAATATGTTGCTTGTCATCATATCGCCAGTCACCGTTTTTGAAATATTGCTGCTTCCAACGTTCAGCTACACCTCGAATAGTTTCGCGCAACGTAATAACTCGGTCGATCATAATCACCTCAAAAAGGGATGTCTGTTACATCAAACGCATCGCCAGTAGATTCTGGTTGTTGATTCTGTGAGCCCTGCGGTTTACTCCCAATGAATTCCACGCTACTCGCAACAATCTCAGCCTGCGTTCTCTTGACTTTGTTTTTATCTTCCCAGTCGCGGTAGGTCATTTCACCTTCGATGATTACCTGGCTACCTTTGCCGATATGCTTGGAGCAAATCTCTGCGAGTTTTCCCCAGACCACTATTGAATGCCATTGCGTGTAGGTCTGATCTTTCACCTTCTTTGAAGTCGCGATGCTGAAATTTGCGACGGACGTATCCTTCACGTTTTTGAAATCAACATCTTTCCCCAAGCGTCCACATAAAATAATTCTGTTCATCCTGCTTCTACCTCCTTTAAAATTGCGTCACCAAATGATCTAAGTTCATTCCATCGACGGCGAGCCGCCGTGAATAAAAGTCGAGATACAAAACGCCCTGCCCGGTCATGGTCTGTAGTCATGATGACCGGGATACCCTGCGCGATCCATCCAAGTGCAGAGCCAATTGCTGCATTGGGAGTAACCTTTGATTTCCATTTGTAGTGATTAGGATTTGCGATCCATAAGCCAGCTTCGATTTCGTTCCATGTTGCTTCCACGACGATAGCTCGGCACTCATATCCGAGCATTCTCTGGATCTCTCTTTCGAATCGTTCGCGCTCTCTGCCGACACAGGCTAGGAAATCGGGGAGGGATTTGCGTTCGACGGCAATTTTTGATTCAAGTCCTAAAACTGTATAATCTGCGGTAGTCAAAGTTCCGCGAATTGTTTTTAGCGGCGAAAGGTCTAATGGCAACTGTTCACGGTTATCACAAATCGCAACAATTGACTCAGCTGTTATTGTTTTTCTCATTTTTTATTCTCGCCTGCGTGTATTTCATTTCCCCAGCCCCTCTTTTTTTATAGGAACTACGTTATCGCCGATGTCGTATCCGCCCTTATCAAAACTATGAAGTTTCACATTTCTAAGGTTGTTATCGATCAAATAAGCTCCCTTAAAGTTACCGTTTTTAACGAACGAAAAAACCCAGCACCGAGCCGTTTTGGTTTTGAATTCACCAAGAATTCCTGGGACTCTGCTTCGCTTTATTAACGAAGTGGCGCATCTCGTGCTCATGTACTTTGTGTTTAATAAGTCCCTGACCCATTTCGCGGCAATAGCTTTGCTGACTAGGATTACACCCGTACTCGGGTCAAGCGAGATTTCTTGGTTGTGGTTAACCCCGTAAACAACCCTGTCAGATATTTCCTGACAAAACTTCTCGCTTATATCCTCACCGTCATCGTCGTCACCGTCTACACTCGCTTGCCGCTCTTTTATTTTCTTATCGAACTCATCACTCGGATTAACTTTAGACATCACATCAAGATACCAGTCTGAAAACCTAAAACTCGTATTTCGTTCAACAGCTGGGCGAGCCAGAATGTTTTGAATATCGGATATAATATCGTCTCTTCTGTTTTTGATGAGATCTCTTTTTTTACGCCCCCAAGCGGTGTGGTACTGAGGACGAGAAAGCCTGATACATACGGCGCGAGTAGCAAAGTCGTTTGACATGCTCGCTTCGTTCATCGTGAAAACCCAACTGAAGTAATTACCAACCGAGATTTGACCAGTGTGGAGCTTCCAGCCCGAGATTGCTTCACTGGTTATAAATCCTTCAAGGTCACCGTTTGAGAGTTTGATAGATTTCACGTTATCGAAAACAATCACCCTCGTGTCGGTTCTTGAATTTGCAATTTTCTTCGCGATCTCTTCACCTGATAACCTTGGTGAGCAATCGATGCTACTGGTATCTGTCAAAGATGCGGCCAATTTAGCTAACTCGGATTTTCCTACGCCCCTGTTTTTATCATGCCCATCAGCGCCGCCGTCTCCTTCAATAAAGAATGCTGGACGTGTTCCTGTGGGTCCGCCCCAGAATGAAGTACAGATGAAAGCTTTCGCCAGATCGCGGTCAAAATCTGAATGAAACTCCCAGAGAGAAAGCAGCTCGTCGATCGCTCCTGTGTACTCTTTTTTCGGAACACTAGCGCAGTAGTAGACATTTGGTATTTTTGGAAAGTGTGGGTACTTATCAATACGGTCATACTGCCGGAGATCTTGCCGCATGAATTGAAAGAATTCGTTTTTTGAGCACCCGCCATGAGTCCAAACTACGTTTAAACCGATGCGACCAAACCAAGCGAATAGTGCATCTGTCTTTTCTAGGATCAGGATCTTTCCGCCATCGTCCACTATGACCGATAAATTTACGCTGAAAATATTGTGGCCATTGATCAGGGCAACACAGTTTTCGTAGATTTCAGCGAGGTTAAGGTGCCTTTTTGAAGGCTTATCCGGGCTATCAGGGTGAGCGACCTTCTCGTAATTCATCAAGATCTTTTTATTTTTCAAACTTCGCACTCCTTTGCATATTTCTTCACTGCACTCTTGATTCGACTTTTCACGTCGCTGTCTTTTATCCCTTCCCTGTTGAACGGAGCAGCATTGACCCTAGATTCGATATCACTTGGCGAATAACCAGAGTTCAGCATCGCAAGAGCCACTAGCCAGATCGTCCAGTTTCGGCTGTCTGCAAACTTGTTAAATGCTGGTAGCTCGCCTTTCGAAAGAAAATGAACAACCCACAAAGGCAGTGTTCCGCCCTCGTAGATTTTTTGAATCTGAGGTCTTTTGCGCACTTGAAATTCTTGCACAGGGTAGAGGTATCCATCGTAGCAGTGACTAAGTACCTTAGCGCAAGGATAAAATAGACGAGCGGGCTCTTGGCATGATGTGTCTACGCCGCCATATTTGCTTTGAATGCTTTTTATATTAAGGACATACTGCGCAGAATCAGTGATTGGTTTTTCAAATGCACCGATGATTCTAAACCGATCACAGACCAGACCGCGCTTTAGCTTCTGATGATTTTTTGTTGTGCCGATAATGTGAAAGCTATCGCACCACTCGTTTAATGCCTGCGCTAAGTCGTACCCAGGATCGTCGATATCGATACCAAACAGCTGCGCTTGAATGAAGTTTTCCTGCAAACGGTAGTTGTCTTTAAGCAGCGCAGGAGCCCAGACATTTTTTTCAAAAAGAGAGAGCCCGGTTTTTACAGTAGACGCGATCTCGTAACCAGCAGTGAACCGCTTTGCGTAGTCGCCTTGTTTTCGCGCTAGATCGAAATCGAAATAGCTTGGATGTCTACTGAATTGCATCTTATTCAAAACTCAAAATATATTTTAAAACGAAAAATACCCAGCGGCTGCTAGGTTCGGGAGGAAAATCCGGATGTAAGGGGCTACCGGGTGATAAATCCGGTAGTGATAGTCCCCTAATGGTACTGAGAAAGGTGCTTTCCGTTTAAAACGGAAGAGCTGAGTTTGTCAAGCAGTCAGGAAAAACCTCAATCATATGTTTTCGATTTTACATTTTCTTTGGTCGCTTAAGAGTCCTTTTTTGAATGATATAGCCTGATTCGGCTGCGATCTTCTCAAGGTCTAAAACGATTTTTCCGTGACCAGCGATACTCAATGATTCGTCCGGCGACAAAAGCACCTGAGGGTCAACTGAGAAGAACTCACAGATCCGGTCAATTGTCGGGTAATTCGGTATTTTTTCCGCAGTCATCCAGCGAGAAACCGTTGCTTCAGTGGTCCCGAATTTCTGGGCAAATTGTTTTTGTGATAACCCCTGCGACCGCATGAGCCTACCAAGCCCAAGTGCAAAGGCATCGCGCACCTTGCGAACCATTCTTAGCCCATTCAAAATATCGGACTCAGATATCGCATATTCTCTTGTAAAGTTCATCGGTTGCCTGTCGTGATAATTGCCACTAATTATAATTTCTTGACCTAAGTGGCAAGTGGTGCAATAAAGCAATCACGCACGACGCTTTGGCGATGTGAGTTAAGGGCTGATTACCCGGATAGGTGCTGAAAGGGTGTTCGCCTTTGATAGAGGCAAATTTGGTGATTCCAGCGTTCGCGCTGTTCGCATACAGGGGCTTTAATCTTTTGTCGGGATTGAGCCCCTTATAATTTTTTACTGAAAATTTGTCAAATCCAAAATCTCGGAGTGTTTTTATGTCAGAGCTCAAACGGATAACTTCTGTTGAGGAACTCAATAAGCTTAATGAGTCAGGAGAACTCACTGGACTTTTTGACCTACCTAACGAGGTCTACCACGCAGGCCCTGGCATTAGCTCATCCGGCCTAAAAGAAATCCTGCGGTCGCCAGCTCACTACCAGGTATCCAAAGAGGGCGAGAAAAAAGAAACCCCTGCGATGGCGCTGGGAACCTTGATTCATCTCGCGGTACTGGAGCCAGACCTATTCGCGTCAACGGTAGTCATATCTAAAAAGTTCGGAAGATCAAAAGACAGCCAGGCTGAAAAGGCTGTTTTTCTCGCTGAAAACAAGGATAAAAAATGCGTCGATCAATCTGACTACGATTTAGTAACAGGTCTCGCCGCTACGCTAAATCAAAACCCGATGGCTATGAAACTCCTGGCAGGAAACTACACCGAAGTGAGCGCCTACTGGACCGACGAGAAAACAGGCGTCCTGTGCAAGGTCCGGGCTGACATCATAAACGCTGATACCGTAATCGATTTGAAGTCCTGCATAAATGCCGTCGGCGATTTTAAGAGTTCGGTAAAATACCTCAAATATCACCTGTCAGCCGCTTACTACCTGGAGGGTTTTTCTAAGTTCATGCCGGTAAACTTTTTCGCGTGGCTCGCTGTTGAAAAATCTCGTCCCTATGGTGCCTGCTTTTACGCCGCCGACCAAATAACAATTGAAACAGGAAACACCCTGTATAGGGAAGCCCTGGACAAATACGCTGAGTGCTTAAAAACCGGTAAATGGCCGGGATATCCAATGAAGTTCGAAACAATTTCTATCTCTTGAAAGGGGTTTATATGGAAAAGACGGCAGCAGTTGAAATTAAAAAACCAGAGGTTATGGTGGTTGACGGGGTAGTCCTGCCTACGACTATCGATGAGGCGTTCAGGGTCTCGAAAGCCCTATGTATGTCAGGCATGATGCCCGCCCAGTATAAAACACCCGAGCAGGTTTTCGTCGGTATGCAGTTTGCCTGCGAACTCGGTCTGAAGCCTATGACGGCACTAAGGCAGATTTCAGTTATTAACGGAAATCCCAGCATCTGGGGGGATTTGCCCATGGCACTTTGCTACGCAAAAAATCTCGTAGAATGGAAAAGGGAATGGTGGTTCGACAAGGACCAGAAAAAGATCTGTACCGAAAATGGAAATCTCTTAGCAGAGGTTTTCGGAGCGGCTATCCAGATCAAGCGCCGAGGCGACCCCGAAGTTGAAGAGTGCTCATTTACTTTGGCTGAAGCGGATAAAGCTGGCCTGCTAGGTAACGTTACCTGGAAAAAATACGCCAAGAGAATGCTGCGCTACAGAGCCCGTTCACAGGCACTAAAAGATAAATTTCCTGACGCGCTGAACGGTATCGCGATCGCTGAATACGATGCAAATGTTAACCCTGAAGATGAGGGCGTCCTGGTTGCGACGGCGATTGCAAGTCCTGCGTCAGAACTCCAAAGCAGGTTCGAGGTAATAGAGGCCAATGACGTTGATGGCTAGGCCCTATATTCCGCAAAGCGACTCAGAAAGCGTGAACCTGAGCTTTCAAGTCAGCGCCAAGTCCAGAGCAAAGCAGCTGCAAAGCACCGCCGAGGAAATGACCGACTTGTTCAAAGACATAACCGATTGCGTAAAGGAGCATATCAATGACACGGAAGAACTTGACTCTATTGAATCAAATATCAGAGATTTACTCGGAAATTTCGCGAAACACCTCGGAGAACTCAAATACTACAGATCCCAGTGTGATCTTAATGGAGTTCCGTGGAGTGATTGAGACCATCGCCGATTCTGCTTTGATTAATATTTGCGAGACCCTGGTGAAAACCAATAACGACTTTAGCAGCTGCCTCGCAATCGCGGTGAATGCGCTCAGGGATATAAAGTCTTATACGAGGAACGTCCTGTGAACAATGCCACGGAGCAGAGCAGGCATGACACTGAACGGTGAAAAAATTCCCGCTTAGAAGGATGCCCATTTGTTTGCTGTGTGAAAAGCCTCAGCCAGTGCGCTACTGCATCTGGATAGAAGGGAAACCACTGTGTAACGTCTGCGCCGGAAAAGTAGTTTCAATAGCCTACGGAAAGGTTTTTGGTGATAACGATGAATAGACGGAAATTCAAACCACTGCCCGAAGGTCAACCGCTCGGCAGGGATAAGAACAAAAGGGCGCATTTCATAGTCGGAGTACAGGCCGGGAGAACCATCCTGGCTTGTAGAAAAGACGCGAGTTCGGTGAATAAAGTGGTTAAAACTCGGAGTGAGACTACTTGCTTGGCATGTATTTTTAGAATGGATAATCCGAAATGAAATTTAAAGTTGGTGAGAACGTATGAAAGATTTTGGAAAGCTTAGACTGTCTGCCAAAAACACTGTCAACGGGAAGGGCTTCGATATTTTTTACGAATTCGACAAAAGCTTTGACTTTTGTGAGTTCACATCGAAAAAAGACTTCTATTTCATTCAGCCATGGATGCAGTTTCCTGCTAGGGAATATACAGATGAATGTATGTTGGTTTCTATCGAACTGGTTAACCGATTCAATGAATTTCCAGTTCTTCAGGAACGTATAAAACGACTCGAAAAATCTATTGAAGAACTCCGCACCGAGGAGAGGAGACGAGGTGATATTTAAAGTGGGTGAGATTTACAGAGACAGAGATGGCAAAGAGTACAAGTTTTTGATGTACGCACCGGAGGCTAAGGCTAGGTCACAGTTAATATTTATGTGTTTGAAAACCGAGATAATACAAGTTAGATTTTTGAGCGGTAGTTTCAGCGACAGTGGTAGAGAATCCGTTTACGACATTCTCCCGCCTGAAAAGAAAACGGTGAAGCTGTATCCAGCTTTGTGCAGAAACATTAGTAATCATACCTACTGGATTACTTCCGATTTGTACGAGACAAAACCAGAGCGTGCTATTCGCTTAATTACTGAATACCCAGCCGTGGTCGTTGAGGTTGAGGAATGAAACCTAAGTATGAATACCGGCATGAAAATCACGGCGACCAATGGCAAGAGTTTTTAGGCAATACGTGGAGTATAGAAGATGTGGCACATACCGTAGCAGAAGAGTATTGGGATCAGGGTGACGGGGATTGTGACGCTAATGATTTTAATCTTATCGTCGAAGTCCGGGCTGTAGATGACCCAGGAAGGGTATTTAAATACAACGTTACTGCTGATTACGATGTTCGGTTTTTCCCGCGGTTACAAAAAGAGGTCGAAGATGACTGAACAAAAATGCCATCACTGCGGTGGCTACGGTGCGACACAGGAATGTTGCGGAATGGGGAGCGACGAATGTTGCGGCGAACCTGTAATTATTCAATGTCAGATTTGTAATGCTACTGGAGTCATTGAGGTTGAAGATGAGTGAAGATCTTCGTTATGCAATAACAATGGCCCTAATCGATAAAGCGAAAATTGAAGGCTTAATAAATGAATGCGGGAGATGTGACCATTGGATGAAAACATCTGAATGCCCAAGAGAGCACAGAAACATGACGGGTTATTCAAAAGGCCCATCGTCCTCTGATCATGCCTGCGACAAATTTAAAAAGAAACATGCCGTGGTTATTGAGGTTGAAGATGAGTGAACAAAAACAATGGCCGATTCTTTTAGTCGCTCCAAGGTGTCCAAAGTGTTGTAGTACGATTCTTTTAAATCAGCGGGGAGACGTTTGGTGCACTTTTATCGGCGGCGGGAAAGATCCGTCCTGTGACTACCGTGGGACGGTTAAACTAGAGGAAAAGAAATGACAATACATCTGACCCTTAGACAAAAAGGACCAGCGGATACCGCAGTGGTTTGTGGCACATATGAATCTGAGCACAGGTATTCTGAAGACTGCGGCGAAGCAAATTGCAAACAATGTTTGCAGACAATGGCTGATTTTATCAGAGACATATCAAGTGTAGAGTCATGTTACAACGGAGACGATTCACACAGATTAGAGTATTGGGCAGAGAGAGCACTTAGGCTTGTGGAGGGCGAAAGTTGAAGATGACTAAACCCCGCCAACTAAAAACTTTCCTTTTTAAAGTCACCTGCAAAAATTGGAAGGCAGATAAAAAAGTACGCAAGCTTGTCGAGTTTAGAAACGAATGCGGTTTAGATACTTTAGATATGGACGAGTTGGAGAAAATTATCGAGCATCTAATCAAGTGTCGCAAATGGATGGAAGAGGAAACGAAATGAGCTGGACGACAGGATTTGACTCAAACGGTAGGGAATTCGTAAAACGGAGCGATGGTTATACGGAGTACAAAATGGACAAAAACATTGCCCGAATTATCTTAGACAAGGCAACAGGTATAAACGGAGAACTCCAGCACTCGCACAGATCATTGTCAATTGCAGTGACAGGATCAGAGTGCCAGCACACAGGACAAGAACTTGCACGGATAGCAGCTTGGACTTTGGACGAGGAAACGAAATGACCCCCGACGACTTACAAAGAACCTACGACGGCAGGAAATACAAATCACCAGCGAATGACACCGAAATAATGTCGGTCGTTCCCCTTTTGATTGAGCTTTGGAAAGCGGCAGATAAGGTCATGTGGAAATACTCTGATCTTATGGATACTGAAAGTAACTTATATTGGGGTAACTTAGATAAAGCACTTGAAAAACTGAAGGAAACTAAATGACCCCCGAAGAAATAAACATCATACGCACCAGATACTGCTCAATCTCGCCGCGAAAGTTGCAGGATATCCTGTCATGTAGCGCCGCAGCCTACAAGCTCGTACAAGATATCCCGGTCTTACTGGCAGAAATTAAGAGACTTAAAATTTTATTTTCCACTCAAGCTTTTTCGTCGATACCAGACGTAGAACCGCAAACAAAATTCCAGCTACGGTCATTGCAGAAGTTGGATCAGCCTGCACCCAGTCTCTGACATACGGGATATACGGCGCGATTGCAGTTAGTCCTGCTGCGATCATGGTCTTAGATACGTAGATCGGTTTTCCGCTTACGCTTCCAGCTTGTATTTGTTCTTCACTCACGTTCTTCCCCTTCTAATGCACGTATTTTCTTAAAAGCGATATCGAGGTCTTTCTTTAGATCGACCTGCGATTCTCTTACTCTCTCGATTTTGTTAACGATATAGCCGACAACACCCGTGATCAGGGCAATGATTATCTGAGAAATGTATTTTTCGATTTCCATTTAATCCCCTTGTTTCACGTGGAACGGTACTTCCAAAATACTCGAAAAAAATGTAATAACTGATACTGAAATTATACTGGGTTTAGACTCTTGTGTCATTTTCCGGCTACTTTACTAAGGGGTTTTATGACTTTCAAAAAATGTAAAATAGATGGTTGTGAAAAGAAAGCGAGCACAGCCGGTTGTTGCTATATGCACTATTATAGAATAAAAAGAACCGGCTCTTACGACATTATTCCTAAGCCTCCAAGACCGCGCATCGACATAGCTGAAAGATTCTGGAAATACGTAAACAAAAACAGCGACAGCGCCTGTTGGCCTTGGGTTGGCTCTAAGAACGAACATGGCTACGGCCAAATTAACGATGGGAAAAGACCTTTAAAAGCCCATCGGTTAAGCTACAAAATAGCTTCAGGAATAGATCCAGGCCATCTTTTTGTTTGTCACACTTGCGATGTTCCAGCTTGCGTAAATCCAGCGCATCTCTTTCTCGGGACTGCTTCTGATAATAATAAAGATTGCGCACTAAAAAAACGCAGACACTGCCAAAGCAAAACACATTGTCCAAAAGGTCACGCTTTAGAACTAGCAAACCTTGTTCCCAGCCAACTTCCCTATCGCATATGTCGAACGTGCAAAAACGAACGATGCAAAGAAGCGCGAAGGAAAATTAAAGAAGTTAATCATCTAAATGATCAAGCACTATTTTAGCTGCTTGAATCCAAATAATTTTACAGTAAACGTCCGGCCTTTCACCGCGTGCGTATGACGGACAAACCAGAGTGTCAGATAGGAGAAGATCCAGTGCGCGAGACTGATCACCTGTGAAACGCCCCAGTGCCGCGCTAAAAAGAAAATCATCAGGATAAGCAGCCGCATTCTCCTTTAACCTATCAAGCATTTCTTTGTTTATAGCTGTTGTAAGATTGTATGCCGCATCAACGCCGTCTTGTAACAAGATTCCCTGAGTTTGTATGTTACGTTCAAAGTCTTTCTCAACAGGTGGGTAGAGATATCCGGTCCTTCGGTAGTATCTATCGTCGGCCCCGGAACTTGCTACGTAAATCATTCTCCCAAGTAATCCAGCGAGATTGAAATAGAGATTTGTTTCAAAAAAACGATCTTTAGGTATTCCAATAAACCAATCGTTATTTTCCGACCTAGTAGCAAACCGCTGCATAGCTAACAGATCTTTCCTCCCCCAGAGACAAGAAAGATATCCCGTAGCTGAATCACGTGACATTGAGCTTTTTGAACCGACATCGCCATTTTCTTCAGTAAAACATTGCCCATGCGGTTCTCTCGGACGCCTTCCCATTAAGCCAGGTTCGTATTCTGCTAACTCGATATTCACGGGGAAACCTAGTGAACATGCTAAGCCGTTCCAAAGCAAACTATCGCAGTCAATATGGCTGATCCATCCTGTAGCTGGGTCAAGTCCATCTAAAACCTCCTGATAAACCGCATTATATTTCTCACGCAAACCGTCCAACGGCAAACTCGCGTCCGTCTGCTTACCCTCGTGTTTAGTGAGGTATGAGCAGGAGGTCAGTAGGAGTAGGAATGGGAGGAGGTTCATTAGTTCACCAAGCTGTAGTTATGCTGTAGTTGTTTAGTTCTTCTAAAAAGGCATATGCGTCTATAACTCCGCCGCTACCGGCTTTTACATCAATGGTAACCGTTGTTGCTGCTGCCGTAAAAATTGCGGAAGATTCCAGACCGTTAATAACTTCCGCCGATTCAGTTGTGCTGCCAGTATCACCTAGTCCCGGATGATATGTCCCGTTCACAATATCAACCGAGTTGTGCAGGACGGTTAATGCACCTATCCCGCCGCTTGCAGTTCGGTACACTCGCACACCTGCATAGGTTATCCGGTAGACGACGCCCAAAGTTAAATTGCTGAATGTAATTATACTTGACGTATTCGAAGACCAAGAACCTGAGGCAGTCTTTTTCTGTATTCTATTTGCCTTAACCAAACCACTCTCAGTCGCCGTAGCTAGTGAGAAGCCGACTGCACTGCCAATTTTTCCCTTAACCACCGCCCACTGGTAGTTGAGGAAGTCAGAGTTCCAGCCACGTGCTGCACCCGCCATATTAGCTGATCCATATCGACCAAAATTGACACGTGTTGTAGTCGTGGATGTATTTACTACAGAAAAGCCAAAGCTTTCCGCACCGCCCGTGCCTGTTGTGTAATTGAAAGGCTGTAAAGATATGTTGTTACCTGATTGGATGAATGCTGCTGGTTGCCATGGTCCAGCGGTAGGCTTCATCCATAACACAACCTCTTCGCCATTCTGGATAGGCGTTTGCCATGTGACGGTTTTAGATCTAAAGGTTGTTGCAAAATCCCCAGAGATCGTTGCGCCGGTCCAACCGTAGGCTGTTGCAGTGCTGTCAGCGTCCCAAGAGCCAGTCGTGTAGGCAACCTCGTAATCATTTGCACCGAGATTCACAGTGCCGGAACCGGCCCATTCGGCGATAGGGACAGTGAATTCACCTTGCAGATCCATATCGCGAGCTACGTTCAGGTCTGTAGTTCTGACGACGGAACTTGTCGTG
>Ga0209284_10001400_pt1 | contig 37257 bp, 31 predicted proteins | sample FRY03_FD_187211 | JGI IMG/M metagenome (GOLD analysis project Ga0209284, IMG submission 187211) | Freshwater microbial communities from Lake Fryxell liftoff mats and glacier meltwater in Antarctica - FRY-03 (SPAdes) (version 2) | ecosystem: Environmental > Aquatic > Freshwater > Ice > Glacier... | reverse complement strand
GACGCCGAGTTCCGCTGCGAGCTCACGGGCCTTTTTGATGATGGGCATTTCCGGAACTCCCGGATGGGGGTGAGCCGTTCCCATGAAAAATAACTTCACACTGGGCCGAGACTCGGACAGCTGCGCCACCGCCTGGATCAGGGTGAGGGGATCAAACCAGTCATAAATTCCCCCGCTCCAGACCAGAACGGAATCATCCTTTGTGATCCCTGGCACAACACCTTTGAGGACCTTTTTCGTGTGGGCGGGAGGAGTGTCAGGGAGCCCAAAGGGGACCACGCCAATGAGTTTCTCCAGGTGCGGATCATCCCCATAGACACCGGGATTAACGCGGCGAAGGGTGGTCAGCTGACCTAAGTAAAAGTGGCGTTGGCGCTCAGAAGCGCAGAGAAAATAATCCCCCACTTCAAGCTGGTGCTGGATGGTATCGGTCGCATCCGATACCTGTTTCTCCCACTGTGCCGCCGGCAAATGCCTCGCTTGTTCGAGTTGTTCCAGGTGCATCGGGTCATAGATGTCAGCAATGAGGTGCTTGGTGCTTGAGCGCAGAGAAGAAAAGACCTCCAACGCGTGGCCCTGGAAGATGATGACGTCTGCCCATTTTTCCCAACCCGCAAATGCTTTGTCGTCACCGGCGCTGACATGCACCAGTCGCACGTCAGCGCTCAAGGCTTCGTCAACATCGCTCATGCTCAGTAATGTCACGTCGTGGGTCTGCGCTAGAGCGTGAGCCATATGCCAAGCCCTAATTCCTGGACCGGAGAGTTTTTTCCCAATCGGGTCACCCGTAATAATCAAGACGGCTAGGGCTTCAGGGTCAGCGTTCACGCCGAAAGCCTCCACGATCGCGTCATAACCTCGAAGATATCTTGCATTATTCGACATTGCGGCGTTGGTTTCTCCAAAGAGCTTCCAGAGCGCTACATCTGATCGCGTCCTTGAGCTCTGAATTTCTTGGCGCTTATGGATCAGCTCTGGCAATGCGTCTACGAACTGATCCATGGCAAAGAGGGGAACCGCAGCTCCCGGCGGCATTGCCACCGAGTCAACATTTTCCCCACCCCTGGAGAGGTCAAAGGTGGTGGTGTCTAGCCCGCTGCCGACGACCGATCGCTTCACTGAGGCGAGCAGAGCACCTGGCAACATCCGCGCAAGATTGGCATCATCGAGGTTCTTGTACAGGCAATACAGGGCGTTTCGCTCGAGTAAGAACTGCTCTCGGTAGGGTGCCACACCACCCATGGACCCGTGATACCGGTGATAGGCCAGCGATTCCGGTTGGTACAGATACGTCCACCCCGCAAGGTTAAGGCGCCATCCAAAATCGACATCTTCAAAAAACATAAAAAACGATTCGTCAAATCCACCGAGTTGGTTGAAGACTTCCCGCCGAACAAACATCGCCGCTCCCGTGCCAAAGAGAACTGGCGCTGCTTTCTGGGCTTTTTTCTTACTGGTCTTATCACCCGTGAATGGCCGATATCCCATGCCATACCAGGTCAAACCAGAGCCCTGATAGTCAATGTTCTTGCCCTCCCAGTCCACCACCTGGCTTGCGACCGCCCCAACGGATTCGTGAGAGTCAAAACTAGCCAGCGCTGCGCTCACCCATCGGGAATCGGGTTTCGCATCACTGTTCAAAAAAGCCACAATGTCGCCGGTTGAGCGAGAAACACCGAGGTTGCATCCGCCGGCAAAACCAGAATTCGTTTCAGACTCAACCAAGACAAATTCGTGGGGTGACTCCCCTAGACGAGCCACGCTGTCATCACCCGAAGCGTTATCGACCACGACGATCTCGAGATGTTCGGGGTATTCGGGCAATTCGCTGAGGGCTCGAATGGCGCCCAAAGTGTCGCTCGCCCCCCGATAATTCACGAGAACGACACTGGTCTTGGGGCTCTCCGCCATGAAAACTCCCCTTAGACCGTGAATGAAGGCAACCTGCCATAATTAGCCTACGGTCTAGCTTGGACTTAGAAGACGAAGGGCCTCCCCATGTTTGCTCCGCGAGGTTGGCTCAAGGGCTCTGGGGCGCGGAGAATTTACCGAACAATTGAACCTTCCCCGCTCTTTGATCCTTCGTGGTACCGGGCTCGCTACCTCGCAAAAAAACCTTTTGTTGATCCACTCTGGCACTACCTTGATGCCGGATGGCAAAAGGGCCATGATCCCTCCCCCTTATTCGACACTTCTCACTACCTCGAGACTTCTCGAGATGTGCGTCAGTCCCATTTGAACCCGCTCTTTCACTACCTCGCCTACGGAAGAGAGGAAAGGCGATCACCCTTGCGCTCGGCGCGAGAAACGTTCCACCACTACTTCCCGCAGGCCGCGCCGCTAGCTTTTTTCGACACCCCTTCGACGGCCCAAAAAAGGCTCACCGCGGTCCTCGATGACGCCACAGAGAGCGACGGCGTATTAGACCTCATTGACACGATGTCATTGGCTCTTCACTTTGCGCAAGAACACTCCCGCACTCTCCGCATCATTTCGCGAAGGAAGGATTTTGAAGAGGTCTGCCAAGCGCTAAGAACAGCGCAGGAAAAAGTGTCTTTTTCCTCTGTCGATATCGACATCGTCAACGCCATCGACACCGACGTGGGTCCCACGATTGCACTATTCCGCGATGAGATCTTTCTTGCAACCTCGTGGACCAGTGCCTATGTCCTGCGCCATGCAGCCCCTGCGCAAAGATTGTTCGCCATGTCGTATTCATCATCAACGCCCCCCTCGGTTATTTCCTTGAGCGTTGAAGAAGCAGCTAACGAAGCGTGGGAAAGCGAAAAAGACCTCGACCCGCTTCGAAAAGATGCGGTGTCCCCCGCATTCGAGGAAGCTTCTCTCGAGCGAGGATCAGTGGGAAAAATTGCAATTCTGTGGGACCTCAAACATCCCTTTGCTTACTGCCAAGCTCTCCAGGTTCTAGAGGATTGCGTTCTTCGCAACCCAGCCGCCCTTGGTGTTCTGGAGTTTCACGCCCTCGGCGAAGGAATGGAGCCTGCGCACATTGCAGAACAACCGATCGAGCGTCATCCATCGCCGCGCCACGCCTCTTTGTTTGGGGAGTACGACCTAGTCCTCAACGCTTCTGGGTTTGCCCTTGAAGCAGAGGCAATCATTGATTGCCACTCCCCTGACCGGGGTAGGCACGACACAGTATCCCAAGCACTTGCCTCGCTGGTATCGAAGGTGAGCGTGATCTCGTGAGCTCCCATCCGCTGTGGAATCACAGCCTGGCCCATCGGCTCTCCCTCCTGCGACAAGGCACCTATCGCGTCGCCTACCTTGCGCCAAAACCGGACCTGGGAACATTTCGATACCGGGCATTCAACCCGACAGAGGCGCTCACAAGTAGTAGCACTCACTCAGCCAGCTATTTCTTTTACAGCGATCTTGCGCTGCTTGATGACCTTTCAACCTGGGCAGATGCTCTCGTCTTAGTCCGCGCGCCCTATGACCAGCGGGTGGACAGCATATATCGCCAATTTCGAAACGCCGGGAAAAAGGTCTATTTCGACATCGACGACCTGGTCTTTGACTCCCGCTATTCCACCATGGTGGCATCCAACCTCGGCTATGAGCTCCAGGAAGAAGAACTTAACCAATGGTCCGCCTTCATTAGCAACACCGGGCTAGCCCTCAGCCGGGCAGACGAAATCATCACCACCAATGACTACTTGGCCGCGCGGATCAGAGATTTTGTTGACCTTCCCGTCCACGTTGTTCCCAACACATTCAATTCCTACCAGCACGCTCGCTCCGAAGCGCTCCCGGTCAGGACACCGGGACCACAGGGGCTCTCGCTGGGATACTTCAGCGGAAGTCATTCGCACCTGCTTGATTTTGATGTTGTCGCCTCAGCCCTGGTTGCGTTCCTTGCCCGCTCTCCCCATTCACGCCTGACCGTCGTGGGTCATCTGGCTTTACCGGCTGAGCTCGAGACCTTCGCAGAGCGCATCACCCGACTGCCGTTCATGGACTTCTTGGAGCTTCAAGAAGCAATTCGCGAGGTCGACGTGAATATCGTCCCCCTTCAATCCAGCGACTTCACCTCTGGCAAGTCAGAACTCAAATACTTTGAGGCAGGTCTCGTCTCGACCCCCACACTGGCCAGCAGAACCCCGGTTTTTGAAGCAGCAATCGCCGAGGGAAAAACCGGCTTCCTCGCTGATTCGGGAACCTGGCTAGATCGGCTCCGTGAGATTGAGGGCTTGTCTCCAGAGCTTCGCCAGGCCGTGGGGGAAGCTGCAAGGCTTGATGCCCATAACCGCTATTCGCCCGAGTCGCTGGTGGAGCACGTGACTGCAGTATTTGGCCAGGAAAAGTAAGCTTCAGATTATGTCTGGAAAACCCGCGCAACACGCCCACCCAGCGAAACTGGCTCCGTGGTGGGTCAGGGGCCTTCGGGTCCTCGGTGTTGCGCTTATCGCGCTGGTGAGTTTTGGGGCCTGGGGGTTCTCTTCAGCGGTGGGAAGCGCCCCGGATGACGATTACCACCTGACGAGCATTTGGTGTTCAAGCTATGGCGGCGACATCTGCGAGGTGGACCCTGGAGGAGAGGGTGTCTATATCCCTGAAGCCCTCCGCGAGGCAATCTACTGCTACTACCACAACCCCAATCAGAGCGCCGGGTGTCAACCTTTTCTTGATGGCACAGACCCCAGGCCTGATGTTCCTTTCGCACATAACAACCCCAGCCGAAACCTTTATCCCGATGGTTATTACCAATTCCAAAATCTCTTCCAAACAGACAACATCCAGGCGACAGCTCTGACCATCAGATTTGTGAACCTTGGTGTTTTCCTTGCGGTGGGCTTCGGTCTCTTCTTTGCCCTTCCTCTGCGCCTTCGCCAGACCTGGGTGTGGATGTGGGCGCTTGGAGTGGTTCCCATGGGGATGTTTATCATCCCCTCCAGTAACCCCAGCTCCTGGGCCATCACCGCCGTTGCTGCGGGATGGATTGCTTTACTGGGATACCTGGAATCGACAAAGGCACGATCCTGGATTCTTGGCTTGACCTTTCTCGCGATGATCGGGCTGGCCGTCAGCGCCCGCATCGACTCCGTGCTCTATCTGGGTTTCGCAGCAGTTCTTGCCGTGTGGCTCTCCCCCACCAGAGGCCGAGAGCTACTGAAAAAGACGTGGATAGGGCTAGTGGGACTAGCAATTGCCGTTGTCGCACTGATTATTAATCCCGCCAACCTGGCGCGCGTCGTGCGAGGAATTGGGCAGCGCTCCGATGTCTATGAAAATCCGCTCCCGTGGGTCAGTGCCGGGGAAGTAATCGATCCGAACGCTTTTGATTGGGCCCTGCTTTGGAACAATTTCTGGAATATCCCGGGTCTCTGGCTCGGCGTTTTTGGTGGCTTCCCGTGGGGGTCCCTCGGCTGGCTGGATACCTCTCTTCCGCAAATTGTCCTGACCGGGACAATGCTGGTGGTCGTGGGGGTAGCCTTCATCGCCCTCAAAGGAGCAAACCGACAGAAAATAGTTGGCCTGCTCATTGCTCTTGGTGCGCTGTGGTTTATGCCCCTTTATCTCTTGCAGCTCGGTGGCTTCCAGGCTGGCGAAGAGCTTCAGCCTCGATACCTCATGCCTCTGATGATGGTGTTGCTCGGCATCTTGGTCTTGACGCCAACAGGTATCCCGCTCATCACCGACCGAACGAGACTCTGGCTGATTCTTGGTGGGCTCTCCTTGGCCAATGCCATTGCACTCCACACGAACATTCGCCGTTACACCACGGGAATTAGAGTTCAAGGTTTCAATCTTGACTCGCCCCGCGAATGGTGGTGGCCCTTCTTCCCAAGCTTCATCGGGCCAACGCTGGTCTGGGCTGTGGGAACTCTGGCGTTCACCGCGCTGGTGTGGATTCTACTTTTTAGGGTCGCTCCCTCGATCATGCGAGCGCAGGCACTGATGCCCTTGGCCGAACCAGAAAGCGTGAGGGCTTCGAGCTAGGCGATGCTTGCCTGATACTGGTCCACAACGCTGGACGCGTTGCCCGTGGCCATGTGGACACCCTTATTGATCCAGGTGGCGCTGTCACAAATATCGCGAACAACCTGCATCGTGTGGGTGACCAAAATGATGGTCTTTCCCTTTTTCTTGAATTCCAAAAACTTGTCAAAGCTCTTCTTCTGAAACTCTTCATCTCCAACGGAGAGGACTTCGTCCACCACCAAAATGTCGGGGTCGACGTGAATGGCAATCGCAAAGCCTAAGCGCACATACATTCCCGAGCTGTAGTTCTTCACCGGTTGGTCAAGAAACTTCTCGATCCCGGAAAAATCAACGATGGCATCAAAGCGACTATCAATTTCCTTCTTCGACATCCCCAGGATGGAGCCGTTGAGGTAGATGTTTTCCCGGCCAGAGAGTTCGAGATGGAAACCAGAGCCCACCTCAAGCAGGGAGGCCATCCGGCCCTGATATTCGATGGTCCCGCTGTTGGGCCAATAAATTTTGGCCAGACACTTCAACAGAGTTGATTTACCCGAACCGTTCGAGCCGACTAACGCGTGAGTTTCGCCCTCTTTCACATCAAAGGTGACGTTGCTCAGCGCCCAGAAGTCTTCGTGTTGGGAGGTCTTTCCCCTCAAGATTGCTGACTTGAGTGATTGGTTTCGCTCGTGATAGAGCCGGAACTTTTTGCTCACGTCGTCAACCCGCACCGCCCAGTCGTTCACAATAGCTCCGCCAATTGCTTTTCCTTTGTCGCATACATCCAGATTCCTCCACCAAAAGCAACAACGGTCCATCCCAGAGCCACCAGAACCGTCGTGAGCTCGGGCATGCGGTTGTCGTAGAGGAGGTTCCTGAAGATTTCGATAAACCCTTGAACGGGGTTCAACGAATAGATATCCAAGATGGTGATGGGGGTCCCCACTAACCCGCCAAACTGGTCCGACTGAGTCGCGACTAAGTCGATGGGGTACAAAATTGGCGTCAGATAAAACCAGAACTGCAAGACGATGGTGAGCAAATAGGCGAGGTCGCGGAAATACACATTGATGATGGAAAAAATCATTGCAAGCCCCACCGAAAAAAGTGCGAAGACGACCATGAACACGATGACCAAGGGCACCCAGGGCAAGACAAAAGCGCCGAGCAAGCTGAGGGCGAGGGCTAGAACCCCCATCTCCAAAATCCACGTGAACAGGGTTGCGTTGGTGAGAGAGAGTGGCAGAACAATGCGGGGGAAGTACACCTTCTGAATAAGCCCGGCGTTCGCGACAAGGGAATCTGTCCCCAGCGTGAGAACGCGGTTGAAGAACAGCCACGGCAGTAGCCCACACACCAGCCACAACGCGTAATTGTTCAACCCGCTGGGGTCCCCCACCTGGGCAGGAAGCCTAAAGATAAAGGAGAAAATAAAGGTATAAATCACGATCGCAGCGATCGGATTTGCTAGGGACCATAATTGGCCCAGCGCTGTCCTGCGATACTTACCGCGAACCTCGCGGTTCGTGAGGTTCTGCAGAAGCTCTCGGGAGCCCCAGATTTCGCCCAGGTAACTCATCGAGCGAGAAGGCGATCGAGATAGGTTCCGTAACCACTCTTGCGCAGGGGTTCCGCGAGCGCGACCAGTTGCGTGTCATCAATCCACCCCGCGCGCCACGCAATTTCTTCGACACAGCCGATCTTGAGGCCCTGGCGATCTTCAATTACCCGGACATACTCGGACGCCTGCATCATCGATTCAAAGGTTCCTGTGTCTAACCACGCCACACCCCGATCCAAAATTTGGACCTTGAGGTCTCCGCGTTGCAAGAAATGGTCATTGATCGCGGTGATTTCCAACTCACCTCGTGCACTGGGAGTGATGGTGTGGGCTGCAGCGACTACGGAGGAGTCATAAAAGTAGAGTCCCGGGACGGCAAAATTGCTTTTGGGCTGGGTGGGCTTTTCTTCGATGGAGAGTGCTTTCATCTCGGCATCAAATTCGACCACACCATAGGCCTCGGGGTGGGACACCTGGGTGGCAAAAATAAGTCCCCCCTGAATATCCGAATGTGCACGAAGGGATTGGCCCAAACCTGCTCCATGGAAAATATTGTCACCCAGGACGAGGGCAACAGAATCATTACCAATAAATCCTTCTCCGATCAAGAACGCTTGAGCAAGACCTTCGGGGCGTTCCTGAATGGCATAGGAGATGGACATACCTAGATGGGAGCCGTCACCGAACAGGTCCTGGAACTGAGACTGGTGTTCAGGGGTTGAGATGATTAAGACGTCCCGAATATCCGCCATCATCAGGGTCGACAGAGGGTAGTAGATCATGGGCTTGTCATAGATGGGCATCAACTGCTTAGAGATGCCCTTTGTGATAGGCCACAATCTGGTCCCTGAACCACCCGCGAGAATGATGCCTTTCATGCCTCTAACCCTGCCACGTTGGAAGCAGCCCGTTAGCCTGTGCCGCTAAGAACCCTGGTGCTGAGGTGTCTTTTTCCGAGAGCAATAATTCTCTTGCGGGAAGAGCGAATTCTAATCCGAGGTCCGCGTCCAGAGGATTGATGGCGTGTTCCGCATGGGGCTTGAACTGATCTGTCACCAAATACGTCACCGTGGTGTTGTCTTCTAAAGCGAGAAATGCGTGACCCAGGCCAACATCGAGGACGATGGCATTTCTCTCGGATGCGGAAATAATTGCTCGATCCCAAGCCCCAAAAGTCGGTGAGCCCACCCGGATATCGACGACATAGTCCTCAATAGACCCTGAGCTACACATCACATACTTACCCTGACCTGGGGGGACATCGGCAAAATGAATCCCCCGCAGTGTTCCCTTAGCTGACACCGAAAGGTTTGCCTGGGCAACAGAAAAATCTAGTCCCGTCGCCTTCTTTAGTAGGTCCGCCCGAAACCACTCAACAAATTCACCGCGATCATCGCCGTGAATTTTTGGAGTCACCACAAACGAACCAGGGATTGCTAGAGGCCAAATATCCACTGCCAAAGCCTACCAATCGGCTGAGCGTGGGGCTTTTCCCTTTAAAGGACTTTCTCGTAGGGATAAGACAGCGTTTGAACACCCCTCCAAAGCTTCATAGCTTTGAGCCACTTCAAAAGGTAACCCCACACCCTTCTGAACAGAGTGTTTTCGCGAGTGATGGTCGTGGTCCCCGCATCTTTGACCGCCGTAGTTCCTACCCGGGCGAGCACGATGTGGGGCAAGTGCACCTCGTTAGACCGGCGCAGAGCGCGTTTACGAAACAGAAAGTCTTTGCCATAAACACCGGCATAATCCTCGTCGTGCCCCCCAATGTCCCAATAAAGCTTCTTCGTCATCAGATAGCTGTTGGGATGGGATTCACGAGCTTCGCCCCCGTAAAACTTGATTCTTCCCAGGGTATAAAACGATTGATCCGGCCTCTCCTCGTCAAGAATTGCAATAAGGCTGGAAGCGGGAACCACGTGGTCAATATCCGTCAACAGAAGCCATGGCGCCCGGGCTTCATGCGCTCCAATGTTGCGCGCGGCATCCTGATTCCAGCGAATGTCGTCAGTAATCCGAAAGATGGCAACCTGTGGCAAGCCTGGTGGCCTCGGAGCGTCCTTTGCCGGAAAGCTGGGTGAGCCATCGTCCACGACAATCACTTCGAGGACCGATTTCATTTCTTCTGGATACGCGGCGATTTCTTTCCACTGAACCTCCAGCATCTGAGGGTTCTCGTAATAGGCAAAAACAATTGTCAGCCTCGGAGTAGCAACGTTTTCCGCACCTTGCTGGGCTCGTTCGATCATTCCCATAATCTACTAGCGGGGCAGTAACTGCTCAGAGCTAAAGCCGCTCAAAGTAGACTTTGAGCGCAGGAACCGCAAGAGTCACTACGAGGAGATGGTCGTGAAGCTTTTTGTCACCGGGGGAGCAGGATTTATTGGCTCCAACTTCACTCGCATGGTGCTGAATGACACTCTCCCCGGTTTGGAAAATGCGGAGGTAACGGTCTTTGATGCCCTGACCTATTCCGGCACCCTCTCTAATCTCGAATCAGTCGCTGGGTCGGAGCGCTTTAGCTTTATTGAAGGCGACATCAGGAACACCGCCGCGGTTACAGCCGCCCTGCCTGGCCACGACGCGATTGTTCATTTCGCCGCGGAAAGCCACGTGGATCGATCCGTCACCGACTCCCGCATTTTTGTTGAGACCAATGTGTTGGGTACGCAAACTCTTCTCGATTCTGCGCTGAAACTTGGCATCCCCCGTTTTGTTCATGTCTCAACCGATGAGGTTTACGGGAGTATCGAAGACGGATCGTGGGACGAGCAGGAGCCGTTACTCCCCAACTCTCCGTATGCAGCAAGCAAAGCAGCCAGTGACCTCTTGGTCCGTAGCTACTTCGTGACCCACGGGCTGAATGCTTCCATCACGCGCTGCAGTAACAACTATGGAACCCACCACTTCCCCGAAAAAGTAATTCCCCTTTTCGTCACCAACCTTCTTGATGGGGTCTCAGTGCCCCTATACGGAGACGGCAAGAACATCCGCGATTGGCTCCATGTTGATGACCACTGCCGAGGCATCGCTCTTGTTCTTCGGGACGGGAAACCGGGCGAAATTTATAACATCGGCGGTGGCACCGAGCTCTCCAACTCCGAGCTGACGCATCTCCTGCTGGAGGCGGTAGGTCGCGATGAGTCCTTCATCACGAAAGTTGCCGACCGATTAGGCCATGACCGTCGATATAGCGTCGATATTGCCAAAATCTCTCGTGAGTTGGGGTACTCGCCCCAAGTAGATTTTGCGAATGGTCTGGCTGATGTTGTCGATTGGTATCGGGACAACCGCGTGTGGTGGGAACCGCTCAAAGAGCGCTCGACGTTGTGAATCGGATACTCGTTGTGGGGGCTGGGGGGATGCTCGGTCGGGATGTCCTTTCCACACTCGGCGACTACGACGTCACGGGGCTGACTCGTTCGGAGCTGGACATCACCGACGTCAGCGCCGTCGAAACGGCAGTGCTTGGTTTTGATGTTGTGATCAACACAGCCGCGTTCACCGCGGTGGACGATGCAGAAACTCAGCAAGCCCTCGCATTCGCGATCAACGAAGGTGGCCCTAAGAACCTCGCCCGGGCCTGTCACCTCGAAGGTTCTACGTTGATCCACTTGTCCACCGACTATGTCTTCGATGGAACCACAGAGGTGCCCTATGCGGAAAACTCCCCCGCCAATCCGCAGTCTGTCTATGGTGCGTCAAAATACGCAGGCGAACAGGCTGTATTGGAGGAATGCCCCGAACACTCGATCATCCTCAGAACGTCATGGCTTTATGGTGAGCACGGCAGCTGCTTCCCCCGCGCGATTCTTCGCGCGGGTTCAGAGAAGGACCAACTAACAGTGGTCGATGACCAACATGGTCAACCGACATGGACCATCGACGTAGCAAGGATGATTCAAAACCTTGTCGACCACCAGATTTCCGCGGGGATCTTCCACGCCACAAATTCTGGTGTGACAACGTGGCATGGGTTTGCCCGAAAACTCTTCGAGTTGGCTGGATGGGACCCAGAGCGAGTTAGCCGTGCCACCACAGATGCTTACCCCCGCCCAGCGCCCCGGCCCGCCTGGTCAGTTCTGGGCCACGAAAACTGGTCAGCACAGGGATTATCCTCCCCCCGGAATTGGGAGGTGGCGCTCGAGGAAGCCTGGAGCAATGGCCTCTCGAATTTCGCTCGGCGAGACGGTGCGCTGTGAAAGCTCCCGCTGTCGGCCTTGTCACCGTGGGTTATCACTCCGACGAAGAATGGCCTGGTTTCTTTCGAAGCCTTCAAGAATCAACGCTTCAGCCTGAAGCGATTGTGGTGGTCGATAATTCCGAGTCCTCACCCCCGTCCCCAGAAAAGCTGAGCAAAGCGCCCATCACTGTGGTCCACCAACCGGGGAACCTGGGCTATGGGGCCGCCGCCAACCTTGGGGTTCAGGAATTACCTGCAAACATTAAATGGGTGGTGGTGTGCAATCCCGACATTCGCCTGGAGCCAGACACTCTCGAAGTTTTACTCGCAGCGCGAGATGTCCTCCCTCGCACAGGAATTCTTGGACCTTGTGTACTCAACAGCAGAGACGAAATTTTTCCCTCAGCACGTGCGATTCCAGGAATTCGAATCGGAATCGGTCATGCTCTACTTTCCAAGATATGGCCCCAGAACCCTTGGACGTCTGCCTACCTCGGAACATACACCGAGCAACATCCTCGGTCGGTGGGATGGCTTTCTGGATCATTCTTGCTCCTTCACCGCGAGTCCTTTCATGCCATCAACGGGTTTGATGAGCGCTTTTTTATGTTCTTTGAGGATGTCGACCTGGGGATGCGGATGAAGACATCAGGCCACAGGAATGTGTATGTCCCTGCGGCCCGCGTGACCCACACAGGAGCACATTCCACATCAGCCCACGAAAAGAAGATGTTGATCGCGCATCATAAAAGTGCGGAGATTTTCCTGGCAAAGCTCTACCCCCGCACCATTCAGGGGCCCCTCAGGGTCCTGCTAAGGCTTGGATTGCGCGCTCGGGCTCGGTTTCAAACGAGAAACCTGAATTAACCTACGGTTGGCGGAAGTACTTTCGCTAGCGAGCGCTGGGTTTGTTCTTCCATCAATCGATTCACAAAATCGCTGACCGAGGAATCTGCTAGCGCAAGAATTCGCAGAGCCAGGATGCCCGCGTTTCGTGCTTGCCCTATTCCCACCGTCGCTACCGGAACGCCTGATGGCATCTGCACGATAGAAAGCAAGGAATCCATTCCCTCGAGGGTTGATAGACGGATCGGCACCCCAATCACGGGCAGTGGCGTGAGCGACGCGACCATTCCTGGAAGATGTGCAGCGCCTCCTGCCCCAGCGATGATGATACTGAGTCCTTCAGCCTGAGCAGCCTGCGCAAACTCAACCATCGCGTGCGGCGTCCGATGAGCGGATACGACCTTCGTCGTTACTGACACCCCGGCCTCGGTGAGAACATCAATCGCATCCTTCATCACCGGCCAGTCGGAGTCTGAGCCCATAATCACCGCAACCGTTGGAACACCCATGTGAGGAGTCTATCGATTAGCCTGAAGGAGCTCTCGGACCACAGTGGCTCTCTCGAGAGCGCGCTCTACCTCGTTACCCAGGACGACAACATGCCCTACCTTTCGGCCAGGTCGAGGATCTTTGGCGTAGTTGTGGACTTTTGCCTCGGGCACAGCCTCAAGCGCGGAACGGAGCAAAGACCCGGGAATTGCACCAAAAATATTCACCATCACGCCGACCGGCGCGAGCAAATCCGTTGACCCCAAGGGGAGGTCCGCTACCGCGCGGAGATGCTGCTCAAACTGGCTCGTAATTGATAATTCCGTCAAGACGTGCCCCGAATTATGGGGACGCATAGCCAACTCGTTGACCATCAAAGACCCATCCAGAAGCTCGAAGACTTCAACGGCAAGAACCCCAACCACACCAATATGTTCGGCTATTGCTTGAGAAAGGCTTTCTGCACGACGTGCGAGTTCGTCAGCCAGCGCTGGTGCGGGAGCGATGACCACTGCGCACACCCCCTGTTCTTGTCGAGTCTCCACCGGTGTCCAGGGCTGCCATTGCCCTCCCACTCGGCGGGCGCTGAGGAGCGCAAGCTCCCTCACAAAGGGAACCTTCTCCTCGAGCAACACTGGTCCCAGAGACAACCAGTCGTCTATCTCTGACCAGGAGTCAATGACCCGGACACCTTTGCCGTCATATCCACCCGTCGGCTTTTTTGCTACACAAGGGAAACCTCCCACAGCCTCAATCGCCGAGTCACGATCAGTACCTTCTCCCACGGCCTGCCAGCGCGGTTGTGGGACGTCAATTTCCGTTAGTGCCCTCCTCATTGCGATTTTGTCGTGGGTGAGAGACAAAGCTTCGGGAGACGGAGCCACTGTCATACCGGCGTCCCGAACCTGTTTCAAAATCTGCGTGGGAACATGCTCATGGTCAAACGTGACCACATCAAGCCCCCGAACGAAATCCATCACTTCGTCAAGATTCGTGTAGTCGCCCACCTGAGTTGTCGCCAGTTGGGCTGGTTCGTCCGGCTTTTCGGAGAAAACCCTCAGTTCAAGGCCAAGATTGATTGCCGCGGGAATCATCATCCGGGCCAACTGGCCCCCACCAATAACGCCCACGACAGTCATTCCACGAGCCTATTGCCTGAGATGAACGATGTCCGAGGCGACGACGGTTTTCATCCTCCCCGACGCCACTTCCTGCACAATCAGGTGGCCACGATCATTCAGGAACAGCGCTACGCCGTTCCACGATGAACCATCATTTTCCACGACAGAAACCTGACGCCCCAGCGTTTCGAGATTTGGCTCCACCACCTCACGCGAAACGTGGAGCACCTCTTCGTGCGGAGTTGCTGCCCACATCTTTAGTGCTGAAACTACAAAGCAGAGAAGCTCATCTGCCGTGTTCGGCTTGATCGGGGCGTGCTCCGCCACCGAAGTTGCTCCAGGAGAAGGAGCGGTTTTTTCCCCAAAATCGAGGTTTATCCCCAACCCCACAATCACGCGCTCGTCGGGAAGAATCTCACACAGTACCCCTGCCAGCTTCGAGGCACCCACCAAAACATCGTTGGGCCATTTCACCACCGCAGACGAGACCCCCGCTGCTTGTGCGGCGCTCACGATTGAAGCTCCGACAACAAGGGGTAACCAAGACCGGTGGGTCTCACTAGCTCTCGGGAACAAGATACTCGCTGAAAGCGACTCCCCCGGCCGAGTGACCCAGGAGCGCTCAAGCCGACCTTTGCCTGCGACCTGGGAAAAGGTGGCGACGACAGCCCACTCGTCCCAGTCCACGGCGTTCGCGCGAACAAGAGTGTTGGTGGAATCGACCTGTTCGGGAGTAAGAAGATGGTGGGTGACCTGAGAGGTCAGGGGAAAGCGTGATGGAGCATCACTCATCAGTAAAGGACATCAACTTCACATACTCCTCGACCATCGGCACTGCTTTTCTGACGGCCGAGAAAGTTCCGCTGGCAACGATTCTTCCTTCATCAACAACGTGTACCTCATCCGCGTCTTGGATTGTTGACAACCGGTGGGCGATAACAACTACTGTCGTCTCCCTGCCCACCCCTTTTATGCTGGCCGCAACACTGGCCTCCGTCGCAGCGTCGAGTGCGCTGGTTGCTTCGTCGAGAATAATCAAGCGTGGCTCGGTATAGAGAGCTCGCGCGAAACCTAAGCGCTGAATTTGTCCACCACTGAGTGAATCGGAATGAGAACCGAGAGACGCGTTAATGCCCTCTGGAAGGGAATCCACAAAGCTAAGCAACTGCGCTTTCCTCAGAGCCTCTCGCACTTGCTCGTGGTTGATGTCGTCCTCTGCCACACCCAGCGCAACATTTTGAGCAATAGTGCCCGACACAAGACCGGGCTTTTGGGGAACATAGGAAATGAGTCCCGGAGACTGTTCCCGGAGTTCCCTCGGATCAGTGCCCGCCACTCGGACAGTCCCAGAATCGGGGTTGTAGAGGCCGAGGAGCAGATCCACAAGCGTCGTCTTCCCGGCACCCGAGGGCCCGACAATCGCGACATAGCCGCCAGGCGGAACGCGGAAAGACACCTGAGAGATTGTGGGTGTTGCGTTCCCAGAATGAGTAAAGACCAGGTCCGAAACTTCAATGGGGAGGCCCACTTTTGAATCCTCACCCCGCGAGGCCTTCTTTGCGACTACCGTCTCGGTATAGATTCCCGAATCGAGTAACTCCGGGTCGTCTTTGATTTTGAGCAAAATCTCTTGGGCGTTGACAACCCAATCCTGCATGATCCGTAGCTCATTCCAAATTGCTTGCAGGGGCAAGATTGAGCCCATCATGCGGAATGACCCGGCCAGAAAGATGCCCAGAGCAAGCAATCCTTCACCCAGACTGCCTTTGCTCAGCTGCCACACCACAAAACCGAGTGCGCCAACAATCAACCCCGACTCAGCAATGTACCGAGGCAAGCTTTTCAGAATTTGAAGTGTCACTCCGGTCCGGGCCGAGAGCTTCCTAGCTTCAATGAACCGTTGCAGGAAGAAGTCCTGTTTGGAAAGGACCGCAATTTCCCTAAACCCGTCCACCATCTCCAGGATTGAGCCGCCCGTGCCGACAGCCCCGCGGCGCAATTCCTGGCCTGATCGGAGATATCGTCGAGCCGTTGTCATTTGGAGGAGAAAAACGAGAACGGCAAAGTACAGCGCAATAAAGACTGCTGCGACCCAATCCACGGCAAGAAACAGAGCAAAAATAGACAGAAACAGCGTCGTTTCGATGACCAGTGTTGTCATCGACCCCAGTACTCCAGAAAAAGTAGCGCTTATTGAACTTTCCACCAGGAATGAAATCTCTGCCCTGGAGTGCTTTCTGAGCCGATTGAGCGAACCGCTGAAAAGGTACCGGGTGATTTTTGCTGAATTCTTGATCTCAAGCCCCGCCAGGAAAACCGCAGTCCATCGGGCAAAGAGAATGGCGAGCCCGCCTTTGAGGAAAAACAATCCCGCAACCAGTGCAACCAAAGTGATCACGTTCTGGGCATCCGGGGCGGGGATGGGGTAGTCAAATATCCGAAGATTTTGGCCCGACAGACCGGTAGCCGTAATCGCTCCGAGAAGTCCCATCAGTGCTACCGCCACAATGTCGAGCCCATTGAGCGCGAACCGGAAGCCGACTCGAATCAAGAAAAAGGTCTTTTCTTTTCTTGTCAGGAGAGACCAGGAAACTCCGGCAACCTTTAACAGGCTCCCGATGCTACTTAGGGAGCGTTGCGAGGAAGAGGAATCTCTACCTGTCTTACTCGGGCGCATATGGACGATCAATCCATGCTGTCCCGCTCAGCCTCAAAGTTTCCATGTCCGCGTCCACCATGATTTGCGCGAGTTCTGGGGTCATAACGCGAGGCTCCCACTTCAAAGCTGTTCGAGCCTTTGACGAATCTCCAATCAACACGTCCACCTCCGCAGGGCGAACAAAACGCTCGTCGAATTCAACATGTTTTTCCCAATCCAACCCTACGTGGGAGAACGAGAGCTCAAGGAAGTCTCGGACGGAATAATCGGTTCCCGTTGCTACAACGTAGTCATCTGGAGTGTCACTCTGAAGCATCAACCACATAGCCTCCACATATTCAGGTGCGTAACCCCAATCTCGAACTGCCTCAAGGTTTCCCATGAAGAGCTTGTCTTGGAGGCCAGCCGCGATTCTCGCAACAGCGATTGATATTTTTCTGGTGACGAAAGTCTCGCCGCGTCGAGGGGATTCATGGTTGAACAGAATCCCATTTGTAGCGAAAAGGCCGTAACTTTCTCGATAGTTCTTGGTAATCCAATGCGAATACACTTTCGCGGCGCCATAGGGCGAACGGGGATAAAATGGTGTGCTCTCATCTTGGGGAGGTGGGCTAGCGCCAAACATTTCTGAACTTGAAGCCTGGTAGAACCTCATGGAGGAATCAACCTCTCGAATCGCATCCAAGAGCCGAACTGTCCCTAAACCTGTGGTGTTTCCGGTGTGTTCAGGTTCGTCGAAGCTGACTCGAACATGCGATTGAGCGGCAAGATTGTAAATTTCGTGAGGGCGGACTGAGTCAATCAGGCTGAACAGGCGTGATCCATCTGAAAGGTCCCCATAGTGCAGGGACAAGCGTGGAGAGGCGCCCACCATAAACTCTTCGAGATGGTCCAGACGGGCGGTATTGGGGAGCGAAGACCGTCGCACCAGGCCATGCACCTCGTATCCCTTAGAGAGCAATAGCTCAGCCAGGTAACTTCCATCCTGGCCCGTAATTCCCGTAACGAGTGCTTTTTTCATCTTGCCTTCGCTCACAGCGCGGGCTCCTCTGCGGTCAATGAGATTCTCGATCGGTGTACGTCTCCCCGATGGACACAATCTTAGCGCTGGCCGAAATTCCGTGACCCGCAAGACGTGCAACCTCTTCGGCTATCGATTGTGCATCGAGATGGTGGTGCGCGAGGACCTCTGCCGGCTGACCATTCGCAGGGAGCCCCTCAAGACCTAATCTGTGGATTTCCACGTCATTCGATTCCAATTGTGAGCCGAGATGGAAGTTTTTGGCGCGAGCAGGATTGTGGTTTTCCAGGACAATGATGTGCTCATACTGGCGAAGTGGATCTATTTCTGAACCCTCGAACACGCCCGTGATCTCGGGGATGGAATACACGGCAGGGGCGGGCATCTCGCGATCCTCCAGGACTGTCCTGCTTTCGATGGCCTGTTGGGTGAGAAGCGGCCCACTTGTTACGAGCGCAGTGCCAACACCTTCGACGACGAGGTTCACCCGATAGGTAGCCTCGCCCTTGCGGGAAACTGGAGCAACCGCTCCTATTCGAATATACGAGGGGCCGTTGTAAGCGATCGCCTGCTCGATGCACCATTGAAACTCTTCCGCTCCCGATGGTTCGAAAACTCTCATTCCAGGAATGCTGCTCATTATTCCCACATCGGTAACCGCCTGATGAGAAAATCCTGCTGCGCTGGGAATAAGTCCTGCGAGAAAACCGAGGTAAATCACCCGCGACTCTTCTGAGGCGTTGTTGAATATTTGCTCCGTTGCCCTCATGGTCAGAAATGTTGCGAAACTGTGGACGAGCGGAATGAATCCTGACAGGGCGAGCGTTCCTGCCATCGAGACCATATCTTGTTCGGCGATTCCCGCTTGGATATACCGATTGGGGAACCGTTCCCGCGCGATATGGGTTCCCGTGTCGTAACTGAGGTCTCCATCGAGCGCAACAACCAGCGGATTTCTCTCCATAACGTCTACGAGCATGTCCTCCCAAACACTGACCATGCTGGTCGGTCGCGGCTTGGGCGAAGAAGGATCAAGCACAAGCACGGGCTCAGATCCGGTGACGTCCTTGTCGGCGACGCCTAGGCCAAACCGCGTAATCAGCTCTGACGCCGCCTGGTCATACAACGGCGCTGCTAGCGCTCCCGAATGAAATTGATAGTAAGCGCCATTTTCTGGGAAAGCTTCCATCCAAGAAATTCCGGAGCCCTTTGTTGTTCTCGCCACAATAAAGCTTGGCCGAGTGTCCGCTCTCGCTTCTTCGAGGGCCCTCAGAACGTCATCAGGGTCATTTCCCCAGCACTCCATGGCGTGCCAGCCCACTGCGGCAGCCCTGGCTAACACGTCACCCATCGGTAAGGTCTGGTCCGTCCAGGTGTCCGATTGGATGCCGTTGGAATCCACAATGGCAATAACTTCTCCCAGGCCTTCTTTCACGGCACCCGGCATTGATTCCCACACCTGGCCCTCGTTCAATTCGCCATCACCCAGCAACACCACCACTGGTTCACGGGAAGTTGAATCTCTCAGCCGTTGCGCCTTAGCAAAACCTTTTGCCTTGGAAATGCCCATCCCTAAAGACCCTGTATTGGTGACGACTCCCGGTGTCACCGTCTCAGGGTGACCGGGTAAGCCGCCAAGCCTTCGGAGCGAAAACAATTGTGCGTCACTCAGTTCTCCGCCGCTATGCAGCGAGGCATACAACGCGGGGGCATCATGGCCTTTCGAACTAAAGAAAATCTGTTCAAGAGGATCCCCGGTGAGGAAACGGTCTCGTTGTAAGAATTTTCGGACAGCGATGAAAATATCCATCGAACTAAAAGAGGTTCCAATATGGCCACTTCCCGCATGCTGAATCGCAGAGAGGGCATTGAGCCGACAGCCATCGGCAATCTCTTTGAGGTCGTGGCGCAATTCCCAGGCCCCTTGAAGTTGCGCTGCGCCCCAAAATGGCAGCGCGCTTCCTGTTGCGCTATCCCAGTGTTGTGGTTGCATTGCGTCCCTCAATTCTGATTGTTGGCAATAGTTCTGGTCTTCGTGCGACCAAGGCTTCCATCATGGTCCAGTCCCATTCGGTGTTGATATCCCGGGATTCTTCACCGGGTAGCTCACACCCCATGACTCTTTGTCCTGCAATGGAGTGGTGGGTATCCACGGCTTCTCTCCAGACCATTTCCAAACTTGAGGCTTGTACCCAGAGTTGCTCCAAAGCTTGGGTAGGGCCGTTATACGCGCCACCTTGGTCAAGATAGGTCGTCGCCTCTCCCGATTCCACCAGGCGCCACATTTTTCCAGGATGCTCGCTCACTTTCTTGAGAGCGCGAATTGAATCGGCCCAGGGGTTTTCCAGAAGCAGAGCACGCGCCCTCCTAATCCCCTCGCCAGACCTCAGTGGACTCGTTGGCCGCAATATGGCGATGACTTGTTCTGGCTCCCGAGATACCCAATTATCTAGGGCGTGTGAAACCCACGAGAAGTCATCGGCATCATCAAGGGAAGCTTCGAGAGGTCGAAGACCGGGCACCTCTGCCCCGTAACTCAGGGCGATATCAGCGGTCGCGTGATCATCAGTAGACACGATGACACGGTCGACCACCCCCGATTCCTGCGCTGCGGCGATGCTGTAGGCGATCAGAGGGTGGGGGCCCAAAACTCTGATGTTTTTGCCCGGTACTCGTTTGCTCCCCGATCGTGCGGGAATGAGCGCGATAGTTGACACGGGGATTAAGCCTGGAAGAACGTCGAGATGGTTCGGACTTGGGAATACTCATCAATTGCTGCAACGCCGGCATCGCGAGTACCGTTTCCCGAGTTCTTCATGCCACCAAAGGGAATATTGATCTCGGCTCCGTGTGTAGGCCCATTGATACTCACCACTCCAGCGTGAAGTGCACCCACCACGCGCTCGGCCCGGTTCATATCGCTTGTCCACACCGCCGCTGTCAGGCCATAGGAAGAGGCGTTTGCGACTTGGATAGCTTCCTCTTCGCTGGAGAAACGGAAGAGGCGGGTAGCCGGAGCGAAAATTTCTCGGAGCCCAAGCTCGGTTGTCGCGCCAAGACCTTCAACAAGGGCTGGTTGAACGAGCGCGGGCGCTTCCTCGTTGTCACTTTCACCTCGCCCTACCCTGTGCACTTGGGCACCTTCCTCGATGCACTGTTGGAGATATGACTCATATTTCTCTGCACTCTGGCGATCGATGAGCGTCGAGACCGAGTCCTCCTCGTTCACCCCCCACGTCCACGTCTGAGTTTGATGGAGAAACTCCGTGCGGAATTCTTCATACGCTTGCTCTGCCACCAAAACTCTGCTCCCTGCCGCGCAGCGTTGCCCCGCATTGCTATACGCGCTTTCAAGCGTGGTTGCAACGGCTTTGGCAATATCAGCGTCGGGAAAAATTATCAGAGGGTTCGACCCTCCCAGTTCCAAGATGACCTTCTTCAGTGAACCCGCGGTAACCTCGGACACCGATTTTCCGGCGTCATATCCTCCGGTAAAACTCACTAAATCAACCTCGCCAGTAATGAGTGCTTGTGCAGTTTCTGCGCCACCCTGAGCAAGCTGGAGGACATCGGTGGGGACTCCTGCACGGTGGAGGGCCTCGACAAAGCGGGAGGCGCTATACGGAGTGTGAGGAGAGGGCTTCAAAATCGCGGCATTTCCGGCCATCAAAGCTGGGAAAACCTTCCAGGCATAATTCGGCAGTGGGGTGTTGAACGAAACGACGAGTGCCGCCACTCCGTGAGGGGCTCTCTCCACCCGAATTTGACGTCCGGGGACTCCACTGGGGAACAATGATCCTGAAGCAAAGCGACCGTACGAAGCCATCATTTCGGCCATCTCGATGGCTGCAGTGAGTTCACCCTGAGCCAACCTGCTGGGTTTGCCCGTTTCGGCTCTCACCACAGAAATCAATTCGAGAGAATCAGATTCAAGTTCTCGCGCCGCTTGTCGCAAGATTGATCCTCGCGCTGTGAAACCCACCTGGTTCCAGGAAGCCTGGGCCTGCCTTGCCCGTTCAATCATGGTGACAATCTCTGCCGAGGAAGCAGCCCTCAGCTTGCCCATCTCGGTGTTGTCGAGAGGAGACACTTTCACCCAATCGGTTGGATTCACCACGCGGTGTATCCTCCATCCACAATGAGGTTCTGAGCAGTCATCGACAATGAATCCTCGGACAGTAAATAGGTCATAGCCCCGAGCGCCTCAGAAATGGGGACCATTCTGTTCTGCGGGTTCTCAAGCGCAAACTTTGCTTGAAATTCAGAGTCTTGGTTCCCCTCTACTCCCCCCAGTGTCAGTGTGTTCACCCGAGTACCCCGGGGTGCCAAGTGGGTACCGAATTGCTTGGCAAGAGCCAACAGTGCAGCCTTAGACGCCCCATAAGCGGGGTGTTTTATGGAGCCCTTGCCGTCAAAGTAGTGAGAATAGAGGTCGAGACGAGGCGAGACGAGCCCATACATCGACCCCACCGCCACGATTGAACTGGTTTCCGCAAGGAGTGGGCGAACAGCGGACACGATATTTGCGAAGCCAAAGACATTGACCTGGAAAATGGTGTCCCATGTGGCGTGGTCGAAACTCAAGGCCTCAGGGCCACCAGCCCCAGCCGGTGAGTCAATTCCCGCGTTGTAGACCAGTCCGTGTAACTCACGAGCCCCGGCCAGTGCGGGAAAGATTTCACTAATGTCTGCGTCAGATGCCTGTGTGGTGACATCCCATATTCCCATCAGAAGGTTGTTCGGGAACTTTTTTGCCAGCTCATTCAGAGGGTTGCAGTCATTTACCCCGAGCCCAAGGGCAAAAACAGTCGCCCCTTCTTCGAGCATTCCGCCGGCCCAGGACGGACCGAGGTTGCCGGCCGCCCCCACCAGCAGGATATTTTTCCCGCGGAGTCGACTACCCAAGCTCGAGATCTTCCTCCCGCAAGGGTGAACCCTCTGCGATCGCTGACACCAACTTCTTTCCCACGACAGAATCCCTGCCCGCTGGCGGGATTCCCGTGCCCGGAGAGCGGTAGTCAAGGTCTTCGGCCTGGATGACATGGCCAGCGGGCATATCGACAGCGGCCACGATCATCTTGGCGAGTTTTTGATGCGGAGCAACCTCGCTGTCATAGCGACGCTTGATTCCATCTCCCATGGCTTCCCGCGTTCTGCGAAGGTCGCGAACCATTTTCCGAAGACCATCGGGTTCTAGGGAAAAAGCGTGGTCAGTACCCTTCATCGCCCGGTTCAAAGTGAAGTGTTTTTCGACAATCCGCGCGCCTAAAGCAACGGCCACGGTCGCCATCGCAATCCCACTGTCATGACCCGAATACCCGATCGTGAGGTCTGGGTAGCGTTCTCTAAAGGTGGTGATGACGCTGAGGTTCAGCTCGTCAAACGATGGCGGATACCCCGAGGTGCACTGCAAGATAGCCACCGGCGTTTCTGTCTTAGCAAACACCTCAACCGCGGCATCTACAGACTCTTGGAGACCCCCGCCGGTCGACACAATGGTGGGCAAGCGAGTTTCGGCGACGTACTCCAGGAGCGGGGTGTTCGTCAGGTCGAAGCTGGCAATCTTGAACGCCGGGACCCCTAAGTCCATCAAAAAGTCGACGCTGGGAATGTCAAAGGCAGTGACAAAAAAGTCGATGCCAATTTTCGCCGCTTCGTCCTTGATTGCTGCGTAATCGTCGCGATCGAGCTCGAGTGCCTCTCGGTGTTCGCCATAGGTCGCCCCAAAAGAGTTTTCATTCTCATAGGGGGCGAGATATCCCTCGCGGGTAAAAAGCCTTTTGTTGTCTCGTTTTTGAAACTTAACAGCATCCGCGCCCGCCGTGGCGGCGGCGCGGATGAGCTCAAGAGCGATTTTTCGCTCGCCTTGGTGGTTTGCACCAATTTCGGCAATGACGTATGCGTCTGAAGTGTCAGAGACGAGGTGTGAACCGAGAGGAAAAGAACGAGCGTCTCCGTGGGAAGAATTCATATCCAAACCTTACACAGGTCACGCTTGCTGGAGAGGCGAGCATGCCGAAGGTTGAGGTTTTAGCGAAGGCGCAGGTATCGAATGATTCGAGCAAGAACGCGCCACGGATGCGACAGTGAGTAACGGATGGCAAATCGAAGGTCTTCCCGGGCTTCTCGTCGATCAAGTTCGTCGTTCGCAATCACGGAAGGTGGATGACGCAACGGCATCGCCAACCCCTCTGCAGGAACTTGCTCGACAAAGCTCTCGAACTTCGTATGGGTAGATTCTCCGCCAAAACCTATGTTTTCGACCAGATTAGTTTCAGGGACTGCGTGAAGATATCTTCGGGACATCACGTGGGCAAGAAACGGTAGCGCCCATGAATCGAGCGCGTGCGAGCTATTGAGCATCCGGCGAACGGAAATTTTCCGGCCCCCCGTCAAGAGAGAAACCAACTCATCCCCCTCAGGGGCACTCCAGACTCTGTCCAAGTCGCCACTGAGCCGAAAGCCATTCCATGTTCTTGCCCAGGTGGCCCAGCCCCAAATCCGAAGGTCCGGAGAAAAATCATACGAAAAAGGACTCGGCATTGCACCTCTCACCCGTGAAGTGCCGGCGATGGTGCCGACGAGGGGTTCGTCCTGATACCGAGCGAGCAGTTCCGTTGCGTAGTGAAAAAAACTGGGGTCTGGCACACAGTCATCTTCGAGAATAATTGCCGAATCAACCGAGGAAAAGACCTCATCAAGTCCACTGGATACCCGTCTTTTGAGACCAAGGTTTGAATCTGAATAAATCCGGTGCACCTGGCACTCCCAATCCACCTCCGCAACCACTGCGCGAGTCGACAGTACGAGATCCCTGTCGGAATTCGAATCTTCCCGCGGCCCATCGGCAACGAGGAAGAGGACAGACGGCCGTGCTTCTCTAATTCGCTCAAACACTTGCGATGTGAGGCCGGGACGCCGAAACAGGAGAAGCACAACCGGGGCGCAAGAGAAGGACATCTAGCAAGTTCCTTCCCGGTTCAGTGCCGCCAAGACGGCAGGCCCATCGTCAAGTCACTAGCGTAGTAGCGTGACTCTTTCCATAGCCCATGTCAGTTTTTCAGCCTCCGGCGGAGCCGGGGGCGTTGCTGTGATGCTCTGCGAAGAACAACAGCGGCGCGGACTTGATGCATCCCTGCATTCCGTTATCAGTCAAGACCTGCGAAGCCAGCCCTTCTCAAGCCCCCGCCACACTGCCGCGGCGGCCATCGATCAGTTTGTTCTAAAGAGCCCGCGTTTTGACGCGCCCATTAGCCTCGTGAGAGATCGAACCAGGGGCATCGATGTGTCAGCCTTGGGGAGCTTCGACGTGGTTCATCTTCACGGTATCAATGGAGCGGTTGACCTTGCTCGTCTCGCACCACACCTCACACACACTCGGATTATCTGGACTCTGCACGACATGAATCCGTTCACTGGGGCTTGTCACTTTTCTTTGGGGTGTCGCAATTTCGAATCTGATTGCCAGGGGTGCCCTGCAACACGAAACGTTTTTCGCTCTGCCGTGAAGGATTCGCTGGAGATAAAACGTCAAGCAGTCGCCGATTTGAAGAACGTCCATGTCGTTGCTCCAAGCCCATGGCTTGCGGTTGAAGCCTCTCGCAGCAGCGTCTTCCAGGAAAAGCCTGTCGCCGTGATCAATAATCCCGTGGGCGAGAGATTCTTCAAATCACCCACCCCCTCACGCAAGAAATCCGCATCCGGGACTTTCGTTGTTGGAGTGATCGCCCAAAATCTTTCCGACCCGAGAAAGAATATTGCGCAAGCGTATGGCGCTTTTTCTGCGCTGAAAAAGAGAGGAATCTCTGCGAAACTCCTGCTGATGGGGGATGGTGGTCGCGAATTCGAAGGCCCCGACGTGCACCACCTTGGTGCTGTTGCCTCCGATCAACTCATCGGTCACCTCGACTCCTGTGACGTGCTGGTCAACCCATCGCTGGCGGAAAACGCCCCCTTGAGCATTATTGAGGCGGCAGCTCGAGGGTGTCCCTCCATCGTGGCAAACCGCGGGGGAATGCCGGGAATGATTTCTGAGTTGGGCGTTGGGTTTAGCTATTCCACCGAGGCCGAGCTCGTCGACTTGCTTGCCGATGCCAGTCGCATTCCTACCCCAGAAGGATCGCTTGCTCGCAAGAAATTGAAAACAAGGGCTCACCAGTTGTTTTCCGTCAGTTCGGTCGTTGATTCCTACCTCGAGCTCTACCAAAACTAGACTTGACCCGTGCTTCCCCCGAGGGAAAGTATCCACATAAACGAGAGTGAGCCCCATGACGAAAACGGTCCTCGTTACTGGAGCAGCAGGTTTTATCGGCTCAGCCGTCACTCGTGTGCTTTCTGGCCAGGGGTGGAAGGTCATTGCACTCGATGGCCTACTTGATGGTCTCTATCCGGCAAAAGAAAAGAACGAGCGTTTTCACGAACTGAAAGCGCTACCTGGTGTCACCACCTTTGAAATGGATTTGCGCACAGGCGACCTCTCACAATTGCCCAGTGATATCCAGTTCGTCATCAACGAAGCGGCCATGCCGGGGCTTGGACCCAGTTGGGAAAACTTTGACCTCTACGCAAGCTGCAACCTCTCCGCCGTTGCCCGGCTGATTGAGGCCAGCAAAAGCTGGCCTCTCGAGAAATTCATTCAAGTGTCGACCTCTTCGGTATATGGCAAACACGCCGTGGGGGCAGAAGACCAACCACTGATGCCCGTGTCGCCATACGGGGTCACGAAGTTGGCGGCAGAAAATCTGGCATTTGCCCATTACCGGGACTCGGGGTTCCCCGCAGTCGTTCTTCGTTACTTTTCCGTCTATGGGCCGGGGCAACGTCCTGATATGGCCTATCGGAAATTCATTGATGCGGCGATCAAGAAGACTCCGCTGACTCTTTTTGGCTCGGGGGACCAGTCACGCTCAAACACTTACGTTGAGGATGTTGCCCGCGCGACTGTTTCGGCTCTGTCCAGCGGGGTAGCTGGAGAAATTTACAACGTTGCCGGCGGGCAAGAAAGAACAATTAATGAAGCACTGGGGATAATTAGCGAGCTCGTAGGCCACGAATTGGAGATTGACCGCAGACCGGCGGCTCGCGGAGACCAACAGCGAACGTGGGGAGATGCGACAAAGGCGAGTGCCGAACTTGGCCTGGCCCAGTCTTTCCCCCTCGAAGAGGGCCTAGCCCGTCAATTCGAATGGCAACGAAACCGGATGAGCTAACAGGTGCCTCCCTCTCAGGTCCCTGAGCGAGTCGTCAAGAACGCTCGAAGGCTGGTCACGATGGCCGTCGATGACAACATGGCTTATGCGGCGTGCGTCCTGATCTCTTCTCTCAAAGAAACTTCAGAAGGGCCCTTCGAGATTGTTATGGGCTTTCACCGCGGAACGTTGTCCCCCACTAACCAGGGCCTCATCCAGGAAATTTGCCACTCTCTTGATATTCCGTGCGAACTAAGGGTGCTAGAGGTTGATAGCAGATTCATCACCCAGGGCCACATTTCAGCGACGACCTTCAGTAAGTTCCAACTTGCCGATCTCTATCCAGAGTGTCACCTTTGGATCGATGCCGACACCGTCGCCCTGCGGGGATGGGACGCGTTATTCGACCTGACTGCCTCGGCGCCCCACCAAGCGGGTCTCGTCGTTGCCGAACGGGGGGATGTCGGTTCACCAGAGGGTAAGTCAGTCGATAACCCCAGCTTGCTCCCGTTCAACGCTGGAATCTTGGGATGGCCAGAAAGCTCGCGAAGAGACTGGACCACAGCACTTGACGAGCTCGATGTGGTGGCAACGCAGGAGCAGTATCTGCTCAATAGTCTGTACGCAGAAACGGCGATGCGAGTGTCGGAGAAATTCAACATGATGACCTATCGGCTTGACTCGGTCGCAGGTAACGATGCGCCGTTCATCATCCACTTCGCTGGAGCCCATAAACCATGGCAGCTTCATCCGCGGTTTCGGCAAGCGTGCCGGCGGCACGGGTGCCCGTGGAGCGAATGGTTTAAGGCGGAAGAGTTCTTGCTGCAGCGCACTGAACTAGCCGCGCTTACACGCACTCTCCATGCGGGAGCCATCTCTGCGCTCAAGACGGACTCTGTTTCTGCGGGGCGTCACAATTCTGGCCTCCGACTGGTCAAGATGCTAAATATCTTGGGTCCTCTAGGCTGGCTTTTAATTCACACGGCGAAATTTTTCCAGCGCCACATTCCGCGGGGTACCCATCCTCTGCACTAGTCCATGGGGGAGAGAAAACCAATGACGACTCCTGGTCCCTCCTCTCCCCACACAAACATTGTGACGATGGCGCTTGATGACCACATGCTCTACGCATTCTGTGTCCTCACACACTCAATGAAGAACTCTGCGCGCCTGCCTTTCGACATTCTCGTGGGGTTCTTCCCTGGCAAACTCGCTGAGCAAAACCAGCGGACGATCAATGAGTTTTTGGACTTTCTCGATATCCCCCACGAAGTGAAAGAGCTTCAGCCCAACGACCTTTTCACCGAGCGTCGCCATCTCACCATGACAACGTTTTCCAAGTTCGTTCTCTCAGATCACCTTGCCGCCGCCCACCTCTGGCTTGACATTGACACGATCGCACGGCCTGGTTGGGATGGCTTGTTGAAAGAAATTGAGACCGCTGCCTCAGACGCCTCCTTGGTCGTGGCCGAGATGCTCCCGGGCCCCCAAACCCGGTTCGCTGGCTTTAACGCTGGAGTGTTGGGTTGGACTTCTGCCCCGAGAGCTGACTGGGAACCAGAGCTCGCCAACATGCCCCAGAAGCGCTTTAGTTCTGAGCAATTTCTCTTCAACACCCTCTATGGCAATTCCTCCAAGAAGGTTGATTCTTCTTACAATTTTCTTTCTAGCTGGTTCAAGAACAAGAAGAAATTGGCGTCGTCCAAAATCATTCACTTTTCTGGGCCGATCAAACCGTGGCACTTACCCAGGCGTCATCGAAAAGCCTGGCTAGACATTAACGGCAGCTGGGAATATTGGTTCAGCGCTGAAGATCAACTCCTTCACGATCTCCCTCCAGACCCGCTTAGAGGGGAGCTCGTTCGAGCCTCAAAGAGGGCTCTTTTTTCGGGCCGGCTTCACACTGGTAAGGGGGCCTTGGCGGGATGGGTGATGAGAGCCTTGTCACTCCTTGGCCCACTGGGCCATCCCTTTGTTGCATTGATTGTCAGGCGGGTGAAATCGTGACATCGGTCGCGATCATCCACTACCCCGGAGCAACAGCAAAGAGTCGCTCCGTTGTCGCCTCTCTGGTTGCAGACGAATTATCACAGGGCCACAACGTCACGGTCGTGGACATCAGTGCGTTCACCACCATCAATCAAGACTTTCCTCCCGCGTGGCTGGCTCAGCTCGTAGGACACAAAGTGGACCACGATGCACTTCGAAACGAGGTGGTGAGCCTGGGCGCACGCTACGTTCTGGCAGAACGAAGCTTGATTACGAGGGAGCTCAGCGAGCTACAAAAGCAAGACATCTCTCCTGCCGTGGAATCAGAACTCCTTACCTATTTTCGAACCGACAGACTCGCCGAGGAGGGCGCTAAGGCACGAAAACTGCGTGCACAACTCTGGGCAGAAGTCCGTAACACTTTTTGTTCGCTCTCTGATCTCTTCACCGCCACCACTCCCGACATCGTCATGATTCCCAACGGACGAACCTCACGCCAAAAGACTGCTCGAGTGGTAGCGGAATCTTTGGGTCTAGAGGTGTTGTTTTATGAAAATGGTCGGGCCAAACCTGACCACTACTATCTCGGCACGACCCAACCACACGACCGGATTGCTTCTCAAGCAGAGGTAGCTACTCTGACGCGCACCCTGTCCCCCTCGGAGATTTCCGCGCTAGCACAGGCGTTCCTCGCATCACGCATGCGCTCGTCCCACTCGACGAACCAATACTCGGGGAAGTGGACCGAAAATAACCCAGAAGACCTTGTTCCCCAGAAAACTGAGCAACGGGCGGTCTTCTTTCCGTCTTCTTTTGATGAGTTCCTCGCTTTTGGGGACATGTGGATGATTGATTCCTGGGCTTATCAATTCGCGGCTTTCGATGCCGTCATGACGCTTCTCGAAAAAGACGGTGTTGCCCTCGAAATGAGGCTTCACCCGAATCTTGCCAATAAGAGTCGGCGTTATTTTCTGCGCGAAATTGCGAATGCAACAAAGCTCTTGGGTAAACATCCCGGACTCACCATTCACTGGCATAACTCACCGACAAATTCCTATGGCCTCCTTTCTCGCGCTGACTGCGTTTTTGTGGAGCGATCGACCATTGGTTTGGAGGCTGCGCTCATGGGATTACCCGTATGGGTGGGGCAAGCAAGTCAGTGGGACGACATTGCCGACATCCGCAGGCTCCTGAAGCCCGAAGATGTTGACCAAACAGCCCTAACCCCATGGGAACCGGATATCAGCGGTGCGGAACGGTTCGTCGCCTACTGGATGATGCAAGAACATCCACTTCATTACTCGTGGCAGGACTGGTCGAGCTGGAACCCTGAGCGTTCTCCCGCCCTTATGAAGATCCTCTCTTTATTTGTGCGGAATCCCTGGTCCCATCGGGTTCATCTACTTCGAGTGGAATGGACTCGATGGAGAAACCATCGATTCGTTTCCTCCGCAGTTGCTGTTACCAACAAGTAGGGTTGTGGGCGTGGTAGAGAAGAACACACCGACACACGTGTCAACGGCAGATCGCATTGCCGACCTCGCGGCACGGAACCATGAGGCGGTTACGGCAAGTGAGGAAGTTGCCGCTGCTAAGCAGCATCCCAAGGGTAAGAAGACAGCGCGGGAAAGAATCGAACTGCTCCTCGACGGAGGGTCTTTTGTCGAAGTAGATGAGTATGTTCGCGATAGATCGCGCGTCGAGAACCCGCAGGCTCAGAGGCCCTATGGAGATGCTGTGGTCACGGGTATGGGAACAATCCACGGCCGACAGGTGGCGGTCTTTAGCCAAGATTTCACTGTCTTCGGTGGCTCCCTGGGTGAAGCTGCGGGCGACAAAATCATTAAGGTTATGAAACTTGCCCTTACGACCAAAGTCCCGATTATCGGAATCTTGGACTCTGGTGGCGCCAGAATCCAAGAGGGAGTAACAGCGCTCGGTAAGTATGGAGAAATCTTTCGCCTCAATACGATGGCCTCAGGCGTTATCCCACAGATTTCGATAGTGTGTGGCCCCGCTGCCGGGGGCGCGGTCTACTCCCCCGCACTGACCGACTTTGTCATCATGGTTGATCAGACAAGTCAAATGTTTGTCACGGGTCCTGACGTCATCAAGAGTGTCACCGGAGAAGACGTGGGGATGGAAGAGCTTGGTGGAGCTCGCACCCACAACACAGTCTCTGGTGTTGCCCACTACCTGGCTAGCGATGAAGATGATGCAATGGATTACGCCCGAGTCATGCTGTCCTACCTCCCGCAGAGCCATGACGTTCCTGGGCCTGTTTTTGCTTCTGATGCAGACCTTGAAGTAACCGACCGTGACAGGAGACTCAACACCCTCATTCCTGATTCGCCGAGCGTCCCCTATGACGTTGTGTCGGTCATCGAGTCCGTTGTCGATGCGAAGTCATTTCTCGAAGTCCAGCCCCTCTTTGCCCCAAACATCGTCATTGGGTTTGCCAGGGTCGAGGGCCGAAGTGTGGGTGTGATTGCGAACCAGCCCAACCACAAAGCCGGGACACTGAATATTGACGCTGGAGAAAAAGCGGCTCGATTTGTAAGATTTTGCGACGCATTTTCTCTGCCCATCCTGACGGTAGTAGATGTGCCCGGCTACTTACCTGGAACAGACCAGGAATGGACCGGAGTCATTCGGCGTGGCGCAAAACTCCTTTACGCCTATGCGGAAGCAAGTGTTCCACTGATTACCGTCATCACCCGGAAAGCGTATGGCGGCGCCTACATCGTGATGGGGTCAAAGCAACTGGGTGCAGACCTTAACCTTGCGTGGCCCACAGCCGAAATAGCGGTTATGGGTGGTCAAGGTGCCGTCAATATTTTGTATCGTTCAGAAATCAAAGCCGCCGAAGAATCTGGCGCCGACGTGGAACAGGTACGAGCCCAGCTAGCCAGCGAATACACCTATAACGTCGCGAGCCCTTTCCTTGCAGCGGAAAGAGGCGAAATCGACAGCATTATCGAACCCGCCGCCACACGGGTAGCAATCATCAAAGGGCTTCGGGCTTTGCGAACAAAATCACCCCGGATTTCTGCGGGAAAGCACGGAAACATTCCGCTCTAATGGCTTCAGCAAGACAGCGGTTTTATCACGCCACGGATGCACTAAAAGAAGCGCTGCTCATCGCTTGGTTGTGGCTCCCACGCCTGTCTCGAAGCAGGAAGAAGACCTATGAACCAGAAATTATTGTCGCCCTCACCTCGTACCCCGGAAGAATTCGACAGGCGTGGTTGGCAATCGAAACGATATTGCGACAATCCCTCCTGCCAGGGCGTGTCATCCTGGTTTTAGCAGTGACCCAATTCCCCGACCACACACTTCCTTGGAGTATCCGGCGCCAACTCAACCGTGGACTTGAAATTCTGTGGGTCGAAAGGGATGGAAAAAGTTTTGACAAACTCATCCCACTCAAGATTCTCTACCCCCAGGCCACGATCATCACCTGCGATGACGACAAATACGTCCCTCGCACTCTCCTCCACTCGCTCGTGAGAGCGCACCAGGAAAACCCCGACCGGGTGATCGGCGGGAGAGGGTGGGTCATTCACCCCTCGAAGGACTCGGCCGGCATAGCGTATGGAAACAATTGGGTCCGCGCCAATCCGGGCGAGTTTGGGACCAATTTGCTTATGCCAGGGGGAAATATGGTGCTCTATCCGGCCTCAGCCCTCGATCCAGGCGTGATTGACCTCGACCGTGCCCTGCAGCTGACGCCAACAGCAGATGATCTGTGGTTTTGGGCCCACGTTCAAAAAAGAGGCGCGATTTTTGAGTGTTTGGGCCTACCGCCCTATCGAGCAATCCGGATGGTTTCTCCGTCCTCGTCGCTTTCCGCCGTTAACGAAGAGAGCAATAACCCACAGTTTCAAGCCGTGATGGATGCGCTCGATATTCGACACCATGTCGAATCGCACGCTGGCTAGGTTCCGCTCCGTTTCTGAACGAAAGGTCTCACACTCACCGATGGCAAACATCCTTTTTGTCCTTTCCAGCGACATCTATGTCCGAAACTACCTCCGCACAGGTGTTGTCCAATCCCTTCGCAACCAGCATTCGGTGTCAATCATTGTCGATTCACGCCTCGCCCTGAAGGAAGAGGTCGTTCGCGAGCAGGGCTACCTGGGCAGTATTGAACTCCCCCCGGAGATTGAACGGCGTCGAATGCTGTTTTTTCATGTCTTGATGTGGCGTTTCCGCGCGAAGTCACCTACTTTTTTTTACCGTTGGCTCCGTGTTGCGAATTGGGGTGTGGTGAAAACAGACAGAGGTCTCGTTTCATTTCTGTTGTCCTTTCTGCGGTGGGCCGTGAGCCTCCTGCTTTCTCCTAGCCCCCTGTGGATCATCGCGCTGGGAAATCGTGTTGTTTTTCCCCTGTCCTCTCGAATCCTCAGTCGCCCCAAGACAATCTCACCTGCGCTCGACGCCCTCACCAGAGAGGGGGCTTTTGATCTGGTTATTTTCCCCTCAGCCGCCTTCGAGCCCATCGTGCCCGACCTGATTCAGCTAGGGCGAATCCGCGGGATTCCGACCCTGACGCTCATCGATAACTGGGACAACCTCACGTCGAAAACCGTCTATTGGAATAAGCCTGACCACATTGCGGTGTGGGGTGAACAGGCACGGATTCAAGCGGAGACAATCCACTCGTTTTCTCGGGAGCAGATTCATCTCGCAGGCACACCGCGTTTTGATTCCTACTTCGAAGGAAGAAACGGACCCCAGGCTGAGAGTCCCTATTCCTTCCCGTATCTGCTCTTTGTCGGGTCCGCGATGCCCTTTGACGAACTTGACGCCTTGGGAAGGATTGAAGCGGCGTTAGCAGCACACCCGGAGACGCCCAGTGGCCTGAAAATTGTGTATAGGCCGCATCCTTGGCAACAAAAACGAAGGGTTCCGACACTCTTTAGGGAAACAGACTTTTCTCGGACCATTCTTGACCAGCAAATCGCTGACGCCTACGCCTCAGGTGTCGAACCAGAAACGACCAACCGGGCTTTTCAGCCCGATCTTGACTACTACCCAGCACTGTTGTCACACGCCGTCGCGGTCATCGGGCCACTCACCACGATGCTGTTTGAAGCAGCCCTATGCCTGCGGCCTGTCGTGGCTTTGTCCTATCCCGACGGGCATCATTTCACCACCAACCGACGCTACCTCCTGCACTTCGAGGGCCTGGAGAGAATCCCCGGGTTCTCGTTTTGCGATAGCAAGGATCAGTTAGAAAAACTAGTGTCCGATGCATTGCACACTTCTACGATTGACCCGGTGGGCAGTGATGCCATCACGTCCCACTATCTCTTTCGTGATGAACAGCATTATGACGAGAGACTACAAAGCCTGGTCGCAAAAATTGTTAGTCAGTAGCGTCCAGGCCGTGGCCTCACAACCCATAGGCTCTTAAGATGGCTATCTCCAAGGTTCTCATCGCGAACCGCAGCGAAATCGCGGTTCGCATCATCAGGGCAGCGAAAGATTCCGGCATTCTCACGGTTGCCGTCTATGCAGACCAAGATAGAAACGCCAGGCATGTCCGCCTCGCCCACGAGGCCTACGCACTGAATGGAACCACCAGCGCGGAGACCTACCTGGTGAAAGAAAAAATTCTTTCCATCGCGAAAAGATCCGGTGCGGATGCCATTCACCCCGGGTATGGATTTCTCTCGGAGAATGCTGATTTTGCACAAAGCGTTATTGATGCCGGACTGATCTGGATTGGTGCTCCCCCTGACGCTATCCGAGCACTGGGTGACAAGGTTTCTGCGAGAAGAATTGCCGAAAAGGTAGGGGCCCCCCTTGCGCCGGGAACAGCTGATCCCGTCGCTTCCGCCGAAGAGATTCTCTCCTTTGCCGATGAATTCGGCCTTCCAGTTGCCATCAAGGCCGCCCACGGCGGCGGCGGTCGAGGTATCAGAGTGGCCCACTCCAGGGAGGACATCCCTGAAGCGTTTGATTCTGCTTCTCGTGAAGCCTTGGCCGCGTTTGGGCAAGGGGAGTGTTTTGTCGAAAAGTACCTGGAAAAACCGCGCCACGTTGAAACACAATGTCTCGCCGATGCAAACGGAAACGTCGTGGTGATTTCCACCAGGGATTGCACTCTTCAACGGCGCCATCAAAAGCTCGTGGAGGAAGCCCCCGCGCCGTTTTTGAGCGAGAAGCAGAGAGATATTCTGTATTCCTCATCTAAGAGCATCCTCAAGGAAGCCCGCTATGTCGGTGCCGGAACGTGTGAGTTTCTCATCGGCAAGGATGGAACTATTTCTTTCCTTGAAGTCAACACCCGCCTGCAAGTAGAACACCCCGTATCCGAAGAGGTAACGGGTATCGACCTGGTCAGAGAGCAATTCCGTCTCGCCGAAGGCGGCCTACTGGAGTATCCCGACCCAGAAATTCACGGGCACTCGATTGAATTTCGCATTAACGGTGAAGACCCGGGAAACAACTTTTTTCCCACCCCGGGATCCATCCACTCCCTCAGATTCCCCGGGGGACCAGGGGTCAGAATCGATTCGGGCATTACGACGGGAGACGTTATCTCCGGGGCTTTCGATTCACTCCTGGCCAAGCTCATCGTCACCGGGTCCGACCGTCAAGATGCCCTTGAGAAAGCCAGGAGGGCCCTCCAAGAGTTTGAAATCACCGGCCTTCCCACTGTGATTCCCTTTCACCGTGCCGTCACAGAAGATCCAGCTTTTATAGGGGAAAGTGCTGAATCTTTTGGCATTTTTACGACCTGGATTGAAACCGAATTTTCAGCCACCCTTCCGCCCTGGGATGGCACAGTCTCTGACGGGGTTGACGACATTGAGCTGTATCGCACGGTAGTAGTTGAAGTCGAAGGGCGCAGACTCAAGGTGGGCGTGCCTGCAGGAATCTTCGCTGCCGGAGAATCAGCAAGGCGCGGGCGGGCGCCTCAACGGCTGGTTCCTGAAAAGTCGGGTCAGCCTGGGGGGTCTAACCGAATAGTCGCTCCCATGCAGTCAACCGTGGTCAAGGTCAATGTCTCCAACAACGATGTAGTCGTTGTTGGAGACATCATTTGTGTTGTCGAGGCGATGAAAATGGAGCAAACCGTTACTGCTCCTCACAACGGCGTGGTCTCTGAAATTACGATCGCCGCGGGAGATTCTCTCCACAGCGGTCAACAGATCGCTCTGGTCGAACCAGCAGCCTAGGGAACACTCGCGATGGACCCGGGCTGGATCAGACCTGAGGGTTGGACTCCACAGCGTGGTGGGTTCCCTCTTTCGTTGCGTCCCGTAGAAGAACACCCACCATGATGCCTATCAGGAAAAAGCCCAAAAACCTCGGATAAAGCGACGAGAAAAGATCATTGAGGGTGAGGTAGGTGATCAGAACAGGAATAAAAATCCATCTCGCCGAGTGGTCTCGAGAGGTCCCCCTTTTGGCGCCGGTGATGAAGAGTGTCACAAGCGTCCCCACCAGCAGCAACACTCCCACGCCACCCAACATAATTCCTAGGTCAATAAAACCGTTATGAGCCATGAAATACTCTTTTACCGGTGCGAAGTTGTCCTTCGAGAGGGGCCATCCTGTCGGGGCACTGCCCCATCCAGCGCCAATGACGGGATTCCATAAAAAGGCTTCAAAATACCAGTCCCACAGAATTGTCCGCCCGGAAAAATCAGGAGCCTCCCCGAGAGGTCGCAGTATTGGTTCACGAAGAAGCCAAAAAACAATCCCCGCCAACAGAGCCACCGCAGGATACCCCCAGGAAAGCAATGTCTTCCAGTTTCCCTGACTCCTGCGCGCGTGCCATGTGGCGATTCCAACAGCGATGGCACCCACCAGTGCAACCTGGGATGCGAGTATTCCGATGGTGGTAATCCCAAAGAGAAAAGGAATCCCAAAAATGAAAGCTGCCACCCAGGACGCGGGTTGCCCTCCGAGACCAAAGATCAGAGCAAAGATGGCAAGCCCCAACAAGACGGCAAGCGAAATCGGGTTTGTGAAAAGCCCCCAGGCCGATCCTTCAATTCCTGGGCCATTTTCAGGGTTGACAAAATAATTTCTCCAGGAGCCCCCAGCGCCGAACGCGCGCAACAGACCGTGGAGGGAAATAACCACCACGCCAAGCCATAAGCCGAGCATTACTCTTTCCAGGCCAAAGGTAGCCCCGAGCAACACCGCCGCTATCCCTATCAAGAAGACCAAGGAGGCATAGGAAAGCGATAGAGCAAAAGTAGCCGACCAGAGCGTCGAAATAAGTACCCACATT
>Ga0209284_10001398_pt1 | contig 37268 bp, 28 predicted proteins | sample FRY03_FD_187211 | JGI IMG/M metagenome (GOLD analysis project Ga0209284, IMG submission 187211) | Freshwater microbial communities from Lake Fryxell liftoff mats and glacier meltwater in Antarctica - FRY-03 (SPAdes) (version 2) | ecosystem: Environmental > Aquatic > Freshwater > Ice > Glacier... | reverse complement strand
AGCTCGTCTTTTGAAAATATAGCTCCTTTCAGTTTGTTCTCAGTCGGTGAAATAAAAAAATTTCTAGCGGATTGTAAATCTGCTTTTTCCAAATTCGTTTTTCCAAAAATAGCGTTATTTAGTTCACATTCCCTAAATAACCCACCAGATAAATTACATTCTGTAAAATCAACTTCGTGAAGCTGACACTTTTCAAACCTTTGTTTCTGAATGTTTAAACCATAAAAAGAGGAGAAATTTAGGACACATTCGATGAAATAAAATTCCAATAAGAAGTTTTTACAATCTTCAAATCGCAATCCGAGCATTTTACATTTTTCGAAGGCTACATCCTTGAAGCTTGTATTTAACAATTGGGCATTGCTCAAATCACATTCAAAAAAATGACATTCTGTAAACACGATGGAATTGAGTAGAATACCTGTAAATTGACAATTTTCAAAGGTGCAATTATCATATTCGGTTGATAGATCAGTTTTAGAGAAATCAATTTTCTCAAATGTTTGGTCTTGAAAACGCATATTATTTTGTCAATTTCAACAAAAATAGCAGCTTTTTTCAATCACTTTTTATTCCTTACATTTAATGAATGGAAATAAAGCTTTCTGAAGAGAATAAAGATTTTTTTCAACGTGTTTATGATGTGGTTGGCTTGATTCCTGATGGTCGTGTAACTAATTATGGCGCTATTGCTAGATATTTAGGCAGTGGGAAATCGAGTAGGATGGTAGGATGGGCAATGAATGCAGCTCATTCAATTGAAGACGTGCCAGCTCATCGAGTTGTAAACCGTGTCGGACTTTTAACCGGAGCTGTACATTTTCCAACACCTACTCGAATGCAAGAATTACTTGAAATAGAAGGGGTCGAAATCAAAGAAAATAAGCTTGTAAATTTTAATTTTCACTTTTGGGACCCTACAAAAGAACTGGAATTTGAGTAATTTTGAACTATGGTGAAAGTAATTGGAGGAACAGGATTGGTTGGGAGTCATTTGCTTTGTGAACTGGCAAAAACAGAAAATAAAATATGTGCCAGTTATCGAACCGAATCGAAAATACCAAATGTCAAAAAGGTCTTTGATTTTTACTTTGGCTCAGCCGCGGCAGAAAATTGGGAAAAGGTGAATTGGCAGTATGTTAATGTGAACGATATTGTTTCTCTTGAGGATTTTATAGGTGAAAACGATGAGGTGTATCACTGTGCTGCTCTTGTTTCGTTTAATCGAATTGACTTTAATAAATTGATGAAAATTAATCGTGAGGGAACTACCAACGTGGTTAATGTGTCTTTGGACCTGAAAATAAAAAAACTGTGTTATGTGAGTTCAACTGCTGCCGTTAATGGTGGAGATGAGAAGATAGTTTCAGAGGATTCGAAATGGAAAAAATCAGATAATACTGGTCCTTATTCAATTAGTAAATATGGTGCAGAACGTGAAGTTTGGCGTGGAATTGAAGAAGGACTTTCAGCTGTAATTGTCAATCCTTGCGTAATTTTAGGAGCTGGAGACTGGAACGATAGTTCCCTAATTATTTTGAAACAAATGGAAAGAGGTTTGTCTTTTTATCCTCCAGGGGGCAATGCAATAGTTGATGCGCGAGATGTTGCAACTTGTATGGTTAAATTGATGAAGAGTGATATAAGTAAAGAAAGATTCTTATTGATTGGGGAAAATGTTTCATTTAAAAATCTTATTGACAAAATAACAAAACGATTTGGGAAGAAACCGCCAAATTTTGCAGTTGGAAAAATGGGACTCACCATGGCTCGTTTCGCCTTGGGTTTCTTTGCTTTTATAAGCAGAAGAAAATCGCCGATTACGAGAGACACCGTGAGTAGTTCATTATCAACAACTGTTTATATTAATGACAAAATCAGATCTACTTTAGGCCACAATTTTTTTACCCTTGACGAAACTATAGATAATTCCGTAAAAGGTAAAACGACACACGCATCTCGCTAGAAGAATTCCACGAAATGAGAGTTCCTTTGAGCTCGGCTGTATACTTTTCTTGCTTGCTCGATGGCAGCGACATTGACCAATTACATGAAAAGAAGAAAAGATAAAAAGGAAGAAAAGACCTCTCAAAAGTGGATTTACTAGAATATTCAAAACCAAAAGAAAATAGACAATTGAACTAATTTGCAAAAATGGTAATTGTCAAATTTTGAATAGGTACGAGAATCTAACTTAATTCTCTCTTGCCATCAAATAATTGGACAAATCGATGAGATCTTTTTTGTTTTCGTCTTTTACGGAAATTTTGGAAAGTGCCAACATGCCTTTATTGAAATGAGCTTCCATGTGCTTATGTGCTGCTGCTGGAATTTCTAATTGATCGAATAGTTTGCGCATATTTTCTACTTTGAACAATAAATCTGGTTCATTTTCCAATTGTCGGCAAGTCTCTATTTGTTGAGCGTTCGCTTTTTCCAATGCCAACAAATAAAGAAGGGTTTTTTTGTTAGCAATCACGTCGCCGCCAATTTGTTTGCCAAATTTTTTTGGGTCACCGTAAAGGTCTAAATAATCATCCTTTATTTGAAAAGCCAGTCCGAGTTCCTGACCAAAAGTGTACAATAGTTCTCTATCTTCGAGTGAAGCTTCGGCGACAATAGCGCCCATTTCTAAAGCTCCTCCTAGCAGAACAGACGTTTTCAGTCTAATCATTTCTATATATTCAGGAATCTCGACATTTGCCCTTGTTTCAAAGTCCATGTCCATTTGTTGCCCTTCGCAAACTTCAATGGCTGTTTTATTAAAAATTTGCATCAGTTCAAAAAGATGTTTTGGCGCTTGTTTACAAATTTCTTCATACGCTTTAACCATTAAAACATCTCCTGATAAAATGGCTATGTTTTCATTCCACTTCGTGTGAATAGTAGTTTTTGAACGACGAAGTGGCGCCGCGTCCATTATGTCATCGTGTATCAGAGTGAAGTTATGAAAAAGTTCAACACCAATTGCCGCGTGTAAAGCTGATTCGGCTTTTTCGCCAAATAATTCCGCTCCCATTAAGGTTAACACTGGACGCATTCTTTTTCCGCCAATTGTCAAGAAATATCTTAGAGGTTCGTATAAATTTTCAGGAAAATCAGGAAGCTGCCAAGTTGCGAGGTTTTCGGCAATTAATCTACTGTGACGTTCTATTGCCTTCATTATTTCATCAAATCTAATAGATAATCACCGTAACCACTTTTAGTTAATGGCTGTGCAAGTGACGCTAATTGCACTTTTGAAATCCAATTATTTCGATAGGCAATTTCCTCTATACATCCCACTTTCAATCCTTGTCTATCCTCAATTACTTGAACAAATTGACCAGCTTGCATAAGTGATTCGAAAGTGCCGGTATCTAGCCACGCTGTTCCTCTATCCAAAACAGCTACCTTTAGTTTACCTCGGCGCAAGTATTCTGCATTAATATCTGTAATTTCATATTCGCCACGAGCAGACGGTTTTAAATTTTTCGCAATCTCGATAACATCATTGTTATAGAAATACAACCCTGGTACTGCGAATTTAGATTTCGGTTTACTTGGTTTTTCTTCTATGGAGATAGCATTCATGTTTTCGTCAAATTCAACAACTCCATAACGTCTAGGATCGCTTACATGATAAGCATAAACAACACCACCTTCAGGAGCGGTATTATCGCGCAGCAATTCATCCATACCCACACCATAGAAAATGTTATCTCCTAGAATTAGAGCCACGTCATCATTTCCAATAAATGATTCACCAATGACAAATGCTTGTGCTAAACCATTTGGGATTTCCTGAATGGCATAGGTGAATTCACAACCTAGATTTTTTCCATCACCTAAAAGTTTCTCAAAATGAGGTAGATCATGGGGTGTTGAAATGATTAATATTTCTCTTATTCCGGCACTCATCAAAATGGAGAGTGGGTAATAAATCATTGGTTTGTCGTAAATGGGCATTAATTGTTTACTGACCGCTAAAGTCAATGGATGTAAACGAGTACCCGAACCTCCTGCTAAAATTATCCCTTTCATTATTCAAGTGGTTTTTTTTTGGTTTCTACTTGAAGATCTTCGAATTCGACATCAGATTCTTCGTCATAAACATCGAAATAAGGCTCGATGAATGATTTGGTTGTCAATCTTCTTTCTAAACTTAATAGAAGTGAAGGAAGCACAACCAAATTAGTGATCATTGCAATCAATAACGTTAAGGATATTAGAAGGCCAAGAGCTTGTGTTCCGCCAAATTCAGAAAGTGTAAATACAGAGAATCCGCAGAATAGAACAATTGAAGTATAGAACATGCCCAATCCAGCTTCATGAATTGCTTTCAAAATACAGCTCTTCAAATCGTATGGATTGAGTTTTAATTCTTGCCTATATTTTGCCAAAAAGTGAATGGTGTCATCAACAGAAATACCAAAAGCTATACTAAATACCAAAAGCGTTGACGGCTTTAACGGAATACCAAACCAACCCATAATTCCTCCTGTAAAAATAAGAGGTATTAAGTTTGGCAATAAGGAAACTAGAACCATTCGCCAAGAGCGAAAAAGAATCGCCATCAATATGGCAATACCCATAATAGCAAAAAGCAAACTGGTAAATAAGTTAATGACTAAGTATTGTGTTGCTTCAGATACTACAACAGCCGTTCCGGTAATAACGATGTCATAATAATCTTTATCAATGGCTGTTCTTAGTTTATTATTAAAATCCGCATTTTTATAAGACTCTTTTATTTTGTCTGGATTCATGTCAAACTCATACTGTATATCAGTATTTCCATTGGACAAAACGTTAGTTAAACTATTGTAGACACTTGGGTACTCATAGATCAAACTGTCGTAATACCCACCTTTTTTTGTTTTCGCTATTTTATATAATCGTTCAATTTCTTTTTTATCAGGATTAAAGATTTCGTCAATTCTGAATCGCATAGAATCGACTTTTTGTGCCACTTCATATGAACCTAGGTCCATCATTTGAGTTCGAATTCTAAGTGTGGTATTGTTTGTGTCAACCAATTCTTTAATCGTAAAACCGCCACCATTTGCGTTGGTCATATTGAAATTGTCCAAGTACTTTTTTAAACGCAATTTGTCTCGGGTGGAAATCAATTTGTAATGATTTGGATCATTACCATGGTACGCCATGTTGATGACTTTAATAAAATCAACAATGGATATGGCTTTAGAGAAGAGTGTGTCGTTCGAGTATTTATCTTGGACGGCCTCCATTTTACTTAAAGTTTCATTTGAAAACAATCGCCCTTTGCGTTTGTAGTCAATCATGATTTCAAATGGAATTGAACCTCCAAATTTGTTTTGCATGAATTGGATATCTTCTAAGATTTGATTTCCCTGAGGAAGGTCACTTGTTATATTTCCTGTAGCTTTAATTTTGAATAACCCAATAACACTAAATATTACAACAATAACTGTTAGTATGTATATTTCTTTTCTTCGTGTTTGAGTAATATGAACTAATTTATTGATAAAGCCATTTGCAAATTTGCGATCTAGATGTTTTAAATGACGTTTTTTTGGCTCTTTGGAGAAAGAAATTACAATAGGTAAAATTGTAATGGACAACAGAAAAACAGCCAGAATATTCAAAGAAGCAATAATTCCAAACTCCGTTAATTTTTCAGAATTTGTAAAAATAAAGGTGGAAAAACCAAAAGCTGTTGTAAAATTGGTGAGAAAAGTTGCTGTTCCTATTTTTTTAATAACGCGTGAAATTGCTTTTACTTTATTGCCATGTGCTCTATATTCTTGATGATATTTTGTCATTAGAAATATACAATTCGGTATTCCTATGACAATCATCAAGGGTGGAATAAGCGCCATAAGAATGGAGACATTGAATCCCATCAAACCAATAGAACCCATTGACCAAATTACAGCTACAGAAACAACGATGTTACAAATAAAGACAACTTTTAGCGATCGGAAGAATATCCATAACAGCAAGGAGGTGACGAATATCGATAAGCCAATGAATATGTACATTTCATTGATGACTTTTTTTCCGATAATAACTCTAAGGTGTGGAAGTCCAGCGTAGCGTATATGACCAAAATACTTTTCATATGACGCAGCAACTTTTTCGATATCTACAACTACATTGGCTCGTTCACTGTCAGCTAAGTATTTTTCATCAATCCCTATCATCATAATAGAAACTTTGGCAGTGTCATTGTACAAGAGTCCCTTGTAAACGGGGTTTGTTTTTATTTCTTTTTCTATTTCTTGTATGCTTTTTTCACCATAGGTTATGTCTGAAAATATTCTTTTTGCTTCGAATTTATTCTGTCCAATATTATTGCTAATGGTAAATAGTGTAGCCTCGCTGATAATAGATTGTACACCGTTGTACTGTAAAATGGAGTCACCAAGTTCCTTCCATTTTAAAAAATTCTTTTCGGTGTACAAAGAGTCATTTTCTATCGCTAAAACTAATGCTCCTCCATCTTCTCCAAATAATTCTTTGAATTTTAAATAGCTTGTTTGGGCAGCTGATTCTTTTGGAAGCATGTTGCCGTACTTATTGTCAATTTTCAGTCCTGTGATGGCGTAATAGCCAAAAAACACGGTTAATAACGTTATTATACCGAGGATGAAGAATCGATTTCTTAAAATTAGATTAGCAATTTGTTGCCACATGTGTTTACTCTCGTTTGTTGCCTGATTAAAGGCTGTAAAAATACTTAATTAGACCTATAGAAACAATTAACTTACCCCAAGTCTTCTTTCAGCCACTTAAAGAACTCTCTTTGCCACAGTAAACCATTCTGAGGTTTCTGGACCCAATGACCTTCAGTAGGGAAATATAAGTACCGACTTTTTATCCCCATCAATTGTGCGGCTTGAAAGGCTTGCATGCCTTCACTCTCAGGGACTCTAAAATCCATACCTCCATGAATTACAAGTATAGGTGTATTCCAATTTTGCACCATTTTGTGAGGGCTATTCTTTTCATAAAGGTCTTTATTTTTTGGATCCCAGTAAGGTCCACCAATATCCCAATTAGCAAAAAACAATTCTTCGGTAGTACCATACCAGCTTTCTAAGTTGAAAAGGCCACAATGCGCAATAAATGTTTTGAATCGGTTTTCATGAATACCTGCCAAATAATAAACAGAGTAACCGCCATAAGAAGCACCTACAGCACCCATTTTATCCTTGTCGACATACGGTTCTTTGGCAATCTCGTCAATTGCTGTGAGATAATCTCTCATAGGTTGACCGGCCCAATCTTTCGATATGGCATCATTCCATTCTTGTCCAAATCCAGGGAGCCCTCTTCTATTTGGAGCTACGACAATATAACCTTGAGAAGCCATCAACATTAAATTCCAACGGTAGGAGAAAAACTGGCTAACCATACTTTGGGGTCCACCTTGGCAATATAAAAGTGTTGGATATTTTTTCGTCGCATCAAAGTTTGGGGGCAATAAGATCCAAGTGAGCATATCTTTTCCGTCATTTGTTTTGACCCATCTTTCTTCCATTTTGGGAAGTGCGATATTTTTTAATTCGTCTTGATTTGCATTGGTTAAATTTTTAAGTTGTTTCGTTTTTCTATTGAATGTGTACAAATCGGTTGGCGCAAGCATGGATTGCAAACCGAGTATAATTTTATCGTCTAGTGAACTGTAGCTTACAACATTCATTTTGCCTACAGTTAGTTGTTCAGTAACGCCTTTTTCAAGTTGATAGGTGAACAATTGCTGAATACCAAGATAGGGCGCTGAGAAAAGAATGGATTTACTGTCGGGTTCCCATTGAAAGTCACTAACGGTTAAATCTTTTTTGAAATCAACAGCCTGTTTAGTCCCTTTTTTGAAATCGTATATATGCAAAGTATTTCGGTCTGCCTCGAAACCATTTCGGGCCATACTTAACCAAGCCATTTTAGTTCCATCTGGAGAAAATGAAGGGGAGTTGTCGTAACCCATCATTCCTTGCGTAAAGTTTTTGGTGGTTAGCTTTTCGATATCATATTGGTAGATATCGCTGTTTGTACTTAGTGCAAATTCTTTACCAAGAACTTTTTTAGAGGAGTAATAGATGAAGTTACCATCCGTTGAAAATGCAACCGATTCACTACCACTAAATGGCGGAACAACAGCGTCGTATTTTTCATTCTCTAAAATATCTTTTCCTTCATTTGAAATTTCATTGAAATTTAAAACGTGGAGGAATAAATGTGTTTTGTATTCATCATCCCATTGATTCCAGTGACGGTACATTAAATCATTTTCTATTCTCGCGTTTGCTTGCGGTAAATCGGGGTAGATTTCTTTAATCGTTTTTCGCGTTTTTACGGATTGCAAAAGAATTATTTTTTCATTGTCTGGCGAAAGAACATAACCTTCAATATCTGCCGCTAGGTTTGACATTTGTTTTTTCGCTCCGTCTAATTCTATTTTCCACAATTGCACGGAACCACTTTCAGTTGAGAGAAAAGCAATTTCACCGTTTTTTAACCATTTCGCTTCAAATTCGGGAAAAGGTGTTTTTGTTAATTGGACTGATTTATTTTGTTTGATATCGAACAAATACAGGTCTGTATTGCCCTTGTTTTCATTCATTTCATAGCTGGTAGAGGTGTATAGGATGTTTTTTTTGTTAGGAGAAACTTCACCGCCGCCAATTCGATTTAATTGCCATAGTTTTTCTGGAGTAAAAATTTCTTGTGCTAGTAATGGAAGGCCGTAAAATAGCATTCCAAAAACGAATAGAATCTTCATGTTTGCATTTTGATATGCGTGAAGATATTAATTATCGTCGGAAGTTGAAGCTACTTGGGCAGATTTCTTGTTTTTACTTGAATGTTTGAAAAACCCATAAATAACTAATGATGTGGCTACTATAACCATAGCGAGTAGACATTGCCCAAGAGCGGCTCTGAAATCGCCATAAAAAGAAGTTGAAAAAACAAATATATTTACACCTACTAATAGGGTAATCATGGTCCTTTGAAATCGTCTAATTCCCCTCATATTTTAGTGAAATGATGAGGAAATTTAGAAAATGTTTTTGATAAAACCAAATTTTGCCTGGCTTTTTAATCTTCGTCCTTGATGACCAGTTTAAATCCTTTGCCGTGAACGTTCATGATTTCAATACGAGGATCTTCTTTCAATAATTTACGGATTTTAGCGATGTAAACATCCATACTTCGTCCGTTGAAATAATTGTCATCACCCCAAATAGCACGCAATGTAGCTTGACGATCTAAAATGTCATTCTTGTTTTTAATCAGTAAGTGTAACAGTTGATTTTCCTTAGTTGTTAATTTCTTTTGACCTTCTTTCAAATGCAATATTCGGTATGTTGGCTCATAATTTATGTTGCCAATTCGGTATTTTTCCTCGACATTGTCTTCGTTAATATCAGCTCTTCGCATGATAGCAGCAATTCGAGCCAGAAGTTCCTCCATGGAAAATGGTTTCGTTAAGTAGTCGTCAGCGCCTATTGCGAAACCTTCTAATTTATCTTCTTTCATCGATTTCGCTGTCAAGAAAAGAATTGGAATTTTTTTATCGATTTCACGAATTTCTTTCGCTAAAGTAAACCCGTCCATTTCAGGCATCATGACATCGAAAATACAAAAGTCGTAACGCTTCATGTTGAACTGAGAAAAAGCCAGTTTGCCGTTCCTAGTTAAATCAACAGTGTATCCTTTATTTTTCAAAAAGCTTGATAATAATTCACCTAAATTAGTGTCGTCTTCTGCTAATAGAATATTCATTTTTCTGCGATTTTATCTGTTATTAATAAACTAAATATGGATCCTTCATTTGGAATACTTTCCAAGGTAACGTTCCATCCATACAATTCAGCAATGGATTTGACATAACTCAAACCTAACCCGAATCCTTTTACATTGTGTATGTTTCCAGTTGGAATACGGTACAATTTATCAAAAACTTTGCCAATATGTTCTTTTTTCATACCAATTCCTTCATCTGAAATTTCAATTTTTATAAATCCTTTATCTCTAAAAAGGCGAACCTTTATTTTAGGTGAATCACGACTATACTTAATTGCATTATCAATTAAGTTACTGATGCAATTCGATAAATGCATTTTATCCGCATAAACTTCGATTAGTTCATTGGCAATATCTGTTTCAAGATCCCCACCTAATGAGTTTACTCTTAACTGTACGTTTTGCGTAATGTCAAAAATCAATTCGTTTAAACTAATATTTTCTTCGTTCAGAATTATCTTACCTTTTTCTAGAGCATTACTTTGCAATATACTCTCAACGAGTAAACTTAGTCTTTTGTTTTCTTCGTTGATCATTTTTACGTAAGGAGAAGCTTTTTCCACGGCGGAACCCATCATTTGCTCATCTCCCATTGCCTCACAAGCTAAAGAAATAGTCGAAATTGGGGTTTTGAACTCGTGGGTCATGTTGCTTACAAAGTCATTTTTGAGTTCAGACAATCTTTTCTGCGCTAATATGGTCTTGAAAAGGAAAATTATGGTAAGGATGATAACCAACATAAGTGCTAAACTTACCCCAATAGAACCTGCCATTTCCTTAAAAAGGAAAATGTTTTTCTTCGGAAAGAAAAGGTGTAAAGTAAGTCTATCCTCCAACATGTTACTTGGAAACAATTGGGTACGACTACTTGTCGTTAAGTTGGTGTCTATTTTTATGTTATAATGACTATCAGCCATTTTGAATTTCACAGGACGCAGATTTTCGTCTTGTACCATAAATTGATATTCGTCAGGCAGTTCATCAATTCCGATTTCATTAAGAATAATCGAATCGAGAAATTCTATGTCGATTCTTTCTGATGCTTCCATGTAGACGTTATTTCTAAATGTCTCAATCATCATTTCATTGACAAATTTTGCTTTTCTGAAAATTTGCTGAAGCACCTTTTGATCCAATTGAATAGCAACTGCCATAGAGTCGCTTGAAGGAATTGTTTTATTGTGTTTATCGAACAAATCTCTAAGCTGACGAACGTCTCGCGCCAAAACGTTGTGTTCGGCAGTAATCCCTGATAAAGAGTCAAATGATTGCCCTTTTATAATGAGGTAATCATGCATACCATCATCTTCATATATCGTTGTATCTTTTATAGAAATGGATTCCTGTAAACTTAAGAGATTTTGAAATTCTTCTTTTAGAATGTCTTTGTATTGACCACTAAAGTCGCGATTTACGATTTGCATGTATTTACGGATGTCCTCGGCTTTTTCATGCTGTAAAGCAATTCTTTCAAGTGTAGTGTTTAATTTTCGTTTGAATTGAAAATTTTTACGGTCATACAATTGACTAACTTGAAAAGTTTGAATGATCAATAACGCAAACATTGCCGTGCCGACCAGAAGCGTTGCAAAATTAATACGGAGCTTTCCCAAATGTTAAAATCTTTGTGCTAAAGTACTCTTTGATTGCGTTTTTGTCTATTGCTTAACCTTTTTTAACGTGTCATGTGTTCATGAAAATCTGACAGAATTGCTAATTCAATTTCTTTACAAACAAAAGTTTTTTCTAATTTCTACGTTGTAACTTCGTGCGAATGTTTCAAAGGCAAAAATTCACTTGGTTTTTTATCCTGAGCTTGTTGTTCAGTAATTCGCTATACGCGCAAGAATCAAGCATGCGAGAGAAGTCTTTTTTAAGTTCAACAGACACTTTATTTTTAGATTCAATGCTCGTCTGGCCAAATTCACTTACGGTTTTTTGCGGCACGGAAAAATTACCCTATTCAGCTTATTTTTTCAATACAAGTACAGGTAAATTGTACCTAAATGAAAAATGTTTAGGACCTTTAATTGTCAAATATAGGGTCTTGCCTCTGCGCATAGAATCTATTTATCAAAAAAGAGATACAAGTTTTTTATACGTTGAATACAAGGGCGATAGGGAGAAATTTTTAATTAAAAACATCCCAACGAATTCAGATGTTTTTGGTGGATCAGGGTTGAATAAATCGGGGTCTATTTCTCGTGGAATTACTTTCGGAAATAATCAAAATTTAGGCGTAAACTCTTCTTTGAATCTTGAATTGTCTGGCGATATTGCCCCAAATTTGAAGTTGTTAGCCGTTGTTTCTGACAACAATTTACCGATTCAACCCGATGGAAATACGAATCAATTGAGGGAATTTGATCAGGTTTTTATTCAAATCTATAACGATAATCTAAAATTAATTGCTGGAGATTTTTGGCTACGGAAACCCAAAGGTTATTTCACGAACTACCAAAAGCGTGCACAAGGTTTGACTTTGGAGAATACATTTAATTTAGGAAACAACCGAAGCTGGAAAACGCAAGTTAGTGGCGCTTTGTCACGCGGAAAATTTAATCGACAAATTATTCAAGGAGTTGAGGGGAATCAAGGTCCGTATAGATTGATTGGATCAGATAATGAACCGTTTATCGTTGTGCTCTCTGGAACGGAACAAGTTTTCATCGACGGAAGATTGCTTGAGCGAGGACAAGAATTTGATTATATTATTAATTACAACAATGCCGAGGTCATTTTTACAAGTCGAAATCAAATAACAAAAGATGTTCGTATTGTGGTTGAGTTTCAGTATTCGGATCAAAATTATGCACGCTCTGTTTTTCAGGCATCCACGACCTATTCAAGTAAGAAATTTGATTTTTGGCTGAATGGGTATTCCGAACAAGATGCAAAAAACCAATCACTCCAGCAGCAATTGTCTTTGGAGCAAAAGCAATTGTTATCGAACGTTGGCGACAGTTTGTATTTGGCAAGAACATCGAGCATCGATTCCATAGGTTATATCGATAACCAGATCTTGTATCAATTAATTGATTCAATGGGTTATGATAGTGTTTTGGTTTTTTCGGCAGATCAAAACTTAGGGGTTTATCGTGCCGTATTTCAATTGGTAGGCCAAGGAAATGGGAATTACGTTTGGGATAATTTCAATGCCTTAGGAAAAGTATACAAATGGGTTAAGCCTTTGGGCGGATTGCCTCAAGGAAATTATTCTCCATCACATTTACTCGTTGCGCCAAAAAAGCAACAAATTGTGGCTGCAGGTGCTACTTATCGCTTGAATAAAAAGTGGGAAATTGAAAATGAAATCGCTATGTCCGTAAATGATATCAATACCTTTTCCAAGCTCGATGCATCCGATAATAACGGCATTGCAAACCGCTTTTTGATTAAAGGAAACCAACAATTAGGATCAGATTCTACTGGCAATTGGCGCATGGAGACAAAAGTCGGTATTGAATACTTGCAGAAAAATTTCAAACCAATTCAGCAATACCGAGCAGTTGAGTTTGATAGAGATTGGAATACACGTAATAGAGAGTTTGTTGGCGATCAACTGTTTGTGAATGCCTCTAATTCCATGGTGAACAAAAAATATGGGTTTGCTACTACCGAAGTGCAACATTTTGGCATTGGAAGTGACTTTGAAGGATATAAAGCACAGTTAAATGGCAAATGGAATCAGCGTGGATTTCAGGCCAATTGGATAGGAAGTTATCTCGTATCAGATGCAACGGGCAAAAATGAATACTTGCGACACAAAGTAGATATTTCACAAACTCTAGGTCAAATTCGAATAGGTTACAAAGATGATCACGAAAGAAATATTTTTAAGTCAAATGGTAAATTGGCAAACAATAGCTATCAGTTTTTCGATTATCAATTTTACTTAGCAAATGCAGATTCGGCAAAGAATGATTATAAATTGTTTTATCGCGAACGGCATGATTTACTTCCTGATTCATCAAGATTAGTGAATTCTGCCAAGGGCGCCACAGTTGGAGGAGAATTTACATTTAAAAACCTGAAAAATCAGCGTTTAACTGTAATTGCAAGTTACCGTGAATTGAAAATTTTAGATTCGCTATTAATCAATCAGGCACCAGAAAATTCACTTCTTGGAAGAATTGATTATGAATTGCGCGCCTTTAAAAATGCATTGACTTTGAATACATTTTATGAAGCTGGTTCTGGATTGGAATTGAAGCGTGAGTTTCTCTATATAAAAGTAAATGATGGTCAAGGAATTTACACGTGGATAGATTACAACAACGACGGGGTGAAAGATTTGAACGAGTTTGAAGTGGCTCAATTCGTCGATCAAGCAAGTTACATTCGCATATTCACACCGAGTAACACCTATGTTAAAACATTTTCCAATGAATTAAATCAAAGTATTTTCTGGCGACCTGAGCGATTGTGGGCTGCTAAAAAAGGCGTATTGAAATACGTGTCTATGTTTTCGAACCAAGCTCGTTTTAGAGTAAACAGAAAGACAACTGGATTGACAGGTTTTAACGCTTTCAATCCGGTTCAAGACGCGGTGCGCGACACTAATTTACTATCCACAAGTTCAAGTGTTCGAAATTCATTGTTTTTCAATCGGACATCTAACATCTTTACAGCGGAATACAATTTTCAAAATGCCCAGAGCAAAACTTTACTCGCTAGCGGATATGATGCGCGGGAAAATAGATACAATGAAGTTTCAACGCGCTTGAATATTTCTAGAATTTTTTCAATTGAATACGGTTATCAAAGAGGAGATAAGTTGGTTACCGCGGATTATGTAGCGGGCAGAAATTATGATATCGCTTATTTCTATCATCAACCAACATTTAGCTATCAACCCAACACGAAATTCCGGTGGAGTTTGGAAGGAAAATATACCGAGAAAAAAAACAATGCAGAGCTCGGTGCTGAGAAGGCATTTTTGAGTGAGCTAGGCACAAGTGTCAAATACAATCAAGCTGAAAAAGGGAGTTTACAGGCCAATTTTAAGTTCGTAAATATTATTTACAGGAGCGACCCAAATACACCATTGGGTTTTGAAATGCTGGAAGCTTTGAAGCCGGGAATTAATTACACATGGACAGTTGGCTATCAACGATCTTTGTCGAATAACCTACAAATTTCGATTCAATATACAGGAAGAAAATCTGAGATGAATAAAGCGATTCATTCAGGCGGAATGGAGGTAAGGGCGTTTTTTTAAAATTAGTTTGAAGTTTGCAAGTTCTGAGTTTTAGCTGTTCGAAACTGTAACTAAAAGAATGCTTCGAAGAAGCCATTCAACTTGTAACTCGAAACTTGCAACTTTTTTCAAAGAGTATTTTTTCTTAACTTAAGTAGTTTAACCTAAATAATTATTCAATTTATGGCAACTTTTAAGAGTTTTGAAGATATTCAAGTTTGGCAGCGGGCGCATGCTGTTTCCGTGGATTTGTATAAAATCGCAAACAGCACAGCTTTGAAGCGTGATTTTGGATTGAAGGATCAAATGCTTAGAGCATCAGTTTCAGTTACGTCAAATATAGCTGAAGGTCATGATAGAGGAACTAAAAATCAGTTTATCTATTTTTTGAATGTATCTCGTGGCTCTTGTGCTGAACTTCGATCTCAACTGATCTTAGCAAAAGACTTGGATTATATTGAAGTTTCGAAATATGAAACACTCAAATCTGAATTGATTGAAATAAGTCGAATGCTCGCTGGATTGATTAAATACTTGAAAACGGTGAAATGAAAATTTAGTTGGTGAGTTTGCGAGTTACAAGTTACAAGTTACAAGTTACAAGTTACAAGTTTGCTAGTTTCAAGTTGTGAGTTTTAGCTGTTCGAAACTGTAACTAAAAGAATGCTTCGAAGAAGCCATTCAAATCAAATTTTTCGGGATAGAACTTGCAACTAAAAGAATGCTTCGAAGAAGCCATTCAACTTGTAACTCGAAACTTGCAACTTTTTACGCAATTTCCCCTTTCAACTTCTCTGCATTCTCAGCCATTTTCAGTGAGTCGATCATTTCTTGCATATCACCATTCATGAAAGCCGAAAGATTGTACATTGTTTTTCCGATACGGTGATCTGTAATTCGACCTTGAGGATAATTGTATGTTCTAATTTTTGCTGAACGGTCACCTGTAGAAACCAATGTTTTTCTATGTGCTGAACGTTCTTCGTGTAAACGATCTAACTCTTTTTGGTACAAACGTGAACGCAAAACAGAGATTGCTTTTTCTAAATTTTTATGTTGTGAGCGACCATCTTGACATTCAACTACCAATCCTGTTGGAAGGTGAGTTAATCGTATAGCCGATTCAGTTTTGTTGACGTGCTGACCACCTGCTCCAGACGCACGGAAAGTATCGCGTTTTACGTCTGTCATGTTCAATTCTACATCCACTTCTTCGGCTTCAGGCAAAACAGCAACTGTAATCGCTGAAGTATGCACACGACCTTGCGATTCCGTTTCTGGGACACGTTGCACACGGTGAACTCCAGATTCGAATTTCATGTTACCATAAATCGAAGCGCCAATAATTTCCAAAGAAATCTCTTTGAAACCTTTGGTTGTTCCTGCTGAAGAGTTGATGATTTCATAACTCCAACCTTTTTCTTTGAAGAACATCGTGTACATTCTGAAAATATCTTCTACGAAAATACAAGCTTCATCACCTCCTGTTCCAGAACGCAATTCCAAGATGGCATTTTTGTCGTCTTCGGGATCTTTCGGAATTAACATGAATTTAATTTCTTCCTCCATTTCTGGTCGAGCAGTTTCCAAATCGTCGATTTCCGCCTTCGCCATTTCACGCATTTCAGGATCTTTTTCTTCTGCTAAAAGTGCTTTTGATGAAGCAATATTTTCAATGATGTCTTTGTATTTTTTATACATAACATCCATGCTTTCCAACTCTTTGTATTCTTGACTCAACTTGACATAGCGCGTCATGTCCGAAATAATTTCTGGATCAACAATCAATTTACCAACTTCAATGAATCGGTAATGTATGGCTTCTAATTTTTGGAGTAAATCGTTCATTTCGGTGGAGATGAAAGACAATAGACTTTAGATTTCAGACTTTTAAAAGTCTTGCGTCGAAAGTCTTGTGTCTAATAAGTAAATTCCCCGTAAGGAGAAGTGATCGTTAATTTGTTTCCTTCATTTTTCTCAACTCGACCGACAATTTGAGCATCGATGTTGAATGATTTTGAAATAGCTATGATGGATTGTGCAAGTTCTTCGGGAACGTAAACTTCCATTCTGTGACCCATGTTGAAGACTTTATACATTTCTTTCCAGTCTGTTTTTGACTCTTCTTGTATCAATTTGAAAAGAGGAGGAATTGGAAATAAATTGTCTTTGATGACGTGAACATCTTTCACGAAATGCAGCACTTTTGTTTGCGCACCACCAGAACAGTGAACCATTCCGTGGATTTCTGAACGATGAGCGTCTAATATTTTTTTGATAACTGGCGCATACGTTCGAGTAGGAGATAGCACCAATTTTCCAGCATTTATCGGACTGCCTTCAATCGCATCTGTCAATTCTTTACTTCCTGAATAAACTAAATTTTCAGGAACACTTTGGTCGTAACTTTCAGGGAAATCTTTCGCTAAGGTTTTTGAAAATACATCGTGTCGAGCAGAAGTCAATCCGTTGCTTCCCATTCCGCCGTTGTATTCTTTTTCGTATGTCGCTTGACCAAAAGAAGCCAAACCAACAATCACATCACCGTCTTGTATGTTGTGATTGGAAACTACATCCGAACGTTTCATTCGACAAACAACCGTAGAATCAACGATAATTGTACGAACCAAATCACCAACATCAGCTGTTTCACCACCTGTTGACTGAATTCCAATTCCTTGAGAACGCAGATCAGCTAAAAGTTCTTCCGTTCCATTTATCAATTCAGAAATAACTTCACCAGTGATGAGGTTTTTATTTCTTCCAATCGTTGATGAAAGTAAAATATTATCTGTCGCACCAACGCAAAGTAAGTCGTCGATGTTCATAATCAAAGCATCTTGTGCAATTCCTTTCCAAACCGAAACATCGCCCGTTTTTTTCCAATACATGTAAGCCAAAGCCGATTTCGTTCCAGCGCCATCAGCGTGCATGACAATGCAATAATCCTCGTCACCAGTAAGTGTATCTGGAACTATTTTGCAAAAAGCCTGAGGAAAAAGTCCTTTGTCCACATTTTTTATTGCATTGTGAACCTCTTCTTTTCCGGCAGAAACTCCTCGTTGTTGGTATCGTGTATCCGACATGTATTGTGCTTTTTTGAAGGGCAAAGATAAGTTTTTCAATTGAAAGAGAGATCATTCAATTTAAACCTAAGCCGAATACTTATGAAGTTGTTTCGCTCTTTATTCAAATACACTTTTATTTAAATTTGAAACGAAAAAGGAATTCAGAAAAAGAGTCGAGATCAATTCAAAAAATCTAAAAACCACTAACCACGGGTAAAGTCAAAACGCTATTATCCAAGTCTAAGGTGATTTTTGTCCCTTTTTTCGGTTGAAGTGTAAATTCTTTATCACTAGAAAAAATCATTAAACCAATTCGTTCGCCAGCTGGAATAATTTGATCATCTGGCATGAAGTCAATCGTTAAATCATAAAACTGATCTTTAACCAAAGGCGTTCCCTTACGCAATGATTCATGATTTTGGGGATCGGTCCACGCTCTATTGATGATGTGATCTTTCATGTTTATTTTCTTTACATTTTCACTTGAATATTGAATCAAGTAAACAGAAAGATTAACCGCTGGTTGGTCGCTTGAAATTTTTAATTGAATAGTCGCAGTGCCTGAAATGTGAACATCTTTTTTCAAAACAGGTGTCAAAAACAGCAATCTATTATTTGAATTATTGGCTTTCGCAAGATCCGTTGCTGAATATTTCGCATTATCGACGAAGGTTTGTTGCGCTTGATTATCAATAGGTTTGATTACTAAATTTCCATATGTTTTAGTATTTGCTTGCAAATGAAATTCAACATCCTTAGCTTCTGGATTTGGAAAGTTGACATAACAAGTCGGAAGTTTGTCGTCTTCACGGACAATCCAAGCTTTGTCGGTTTTCAAAATATCGTTTTCAACGCCGTGAAGAAAATGAGTAAACCATTTGTTCATCATAGAAAATGGAGGAGGGCCGCCATGTCCATCTTGATGATAAAAAATTTGTGAAGGAAGTCCCATTTTCTGAGCTTCCGCATAAATCCGATAACTGTGTTCAGCCATTACGTTCCAATCGTTGAAACCGTGCGACATTAACAAAGCCGCTTTCATGTTTTTCATCAGCGGCAAATAATCGCGGCTTGCCCAAAAATCATTGAAATCACCCGTAATTCTATCTTCACCGGGCACCAAAATTTTATCTCTGACTTCTAAGTCGTTTCGTTTGCGATTTGCAACATCTCCACTGTGAACAAAATCGTACAAAACGTCCATGTCTTCTCCTAAATATCCACCTGGCGATCTTACCAAACCATTTGAACGGTAATATTTGTACCAAGATGTCACAGGTGCAACGGGAATAATTACTTCCAATCCTTCTACACCTGTTACTGCGGCAGCCACGCAAAGTGTTCCATTGTAAGATGTTCCCGTCATTCCAACTTTTCCTGTACACCAAAATGCCTTAATTTTTTCAGTTCCTTTTCTTGTCGCAAAACCGTCGGCACGTCCGCATAACCAATCGATAACAGCTTTTGGTGCTAAGGTTTCATTTTCCCCACCTATTGTTGGACTTCCATCTGAAAGTCCAGTGCCAGGTGAAGATGAAAATACAGTAACAAAACCGCGTTTTACCCATTTTTCGTCCATCGGTCTGTTTATTTTTTGCACTACATCCGGATGTTTGTGTGGAGGAGGAACCGCGCCTATTTCGTGATTTACTTTCCAAAAATAGTCTTTAGAATTTCCACCAACTCCAGAAAAGTAAGGGCTAGTCTCATAAATTACTGGCAATCTCAAACCATCTGTTTCTGTTTGTTTTGGTCGAGTTAAAAACACATGCATTCGGTCTAGTTTGCCATCTCCATCACTATCGAAAGTCGTTTCAACCCACAATTGTTCTTTTATCCATTCTTGTGGATCACTAAATCCTAGAACTATTTGTGCTTCTCCGATAGAAAAAAGAGGTATTATTTTTTTATTTGCAGTTTGAGAAAATGCAGACATCGCGCAACAAATAAAAATGCAAATATTGATGATTGAATAATGTCGGTTTTTCATTTATTTATAGGTATTATTTGTACTAGCGAACTTAGTCAAAAAAATAGAAGTTTGAAGAGTTCGAAATTGAATTTATTCCGAAAAATACAAACAAAAACAGGTGAAATCTTGTTATAACTAAAAACCAAGTAATATGTTTTCTCTTTTTAAGTCAAAGTCACCCGTAGAAAAATTAACAAAACAATACCAAGATTTAATGGCTGAGGCGCATAAGTTGTCTACTTCTAACCGATCCGCTAGTGATGCAAAAGTAAAGGACGCGAATGATATTCAGGATAAAATCGAAGCACTTTTAAAAGAAAAAAAGTAATGGTTTCAGCTAAAGATTTTAACGAGCTTGATCTAAATCGAATCATTGAAATGGCTTGGGAGGACAGAACGCCTTTTGAAGCCATTGAATTTCAATTTGGAACGGCAGAGTCTGACGTTATTAAAATCATGCGTGCCAACTTGAAACGGTCGAGTTTTAATTTGTGGCGAAAAAGGGTAAATAGTGGCGTTAGTCAAAAACATTTGTATAAACGAAGTGATGAAATCAGTCGTTTTAAGTGCACACTACAAAGGAACATAACTGGAAATAAGATTTCTAAAAGGTAACAAATCAAGTTCGATTTCCACACTAGAAATTACCTTTTTCAGCTTCATATGTTTTTTTTCCTAGCTGAAGTTGAAAACCTATTTGGAATAAATCATAAGATTTTCGAGGAGATTCCTCAACAAAATTAACGGCATACCCATATTGGATAAACAGGCGGTGAAAGACAGAGCCATTGTTCTGACTAAAGGTCATTCCTAAATGAATATTCGGTTCTAGGTAGTTTTGTGAGCGCTTGCCTATGCTTGCTTTGTATTCCGTGCCCACATAAATTTTAGTATACCAAAAGCGATTTTTTGAAAACGATTGACGCCACGTATTCCCGCTAAAAATTGCTTGGAAAGGAATAGTAGCGATATTGTATCTACCGCGAATAGCTCCGTATAAAGCAGATTTTGAATGTATTCCAGCCAAAAATTCGAGTTCAAGATGCCTTGTTCCTGTGAAAAGTCCAATTGAAGCATAGGGTATTTTCGTATTATTTTGAAAATGAGAACCTACTTCAAAAAAATTGTAAGCTAATATTTTGCCATAACTCGGACTACAAATTACAGTTGGCTCATTTTGGTGAGCAATTTTATCTTGGCAATCTATTTTGGTATTGCTTGGGAATTTACGTTGTATAGACTCAACCTTTCCATTGAATTGTTTGACTTTTGCAGAATAGAAATCCTTGTCTTTTTCCTTCCAAAGAATTTGTCTGTCTTCTGAACTTTGCTGGAAATACTCTTTTGATAAATCAACGAAATCTTTTGGAACTCTAATTTGAACACTATTATTAAAAAAATAGGGCGTTCGAAATTGGATATTTTCCATTACTATTCTGTCCTTTGCCAAGATTAAATGCGAATTTTGAATTTCTTGAATTTTAAAAAAATCTTCATTGCAATCGAAGCAAGGGCCTTTTTCAATAGTGAAGATTTTAAATCAATCGAAATCAGCCACTGGAACTTCAGTGACTTCTCCTTCTTTAGCCCACCAAAACTCTCCGGTTTTTTCAGACTTCCATTTTAAAGGGACAACTTCGAAATTTCCACCTTCATTAATCCTGCCACTATAAAATACGGGACGGTTCATACTTGTTTTGGAAGAAGATCGTTCAAGTTGAATGTAGGAAGTCTTCCCCCGAGAAGTATAATTTTGATGGTAGTTTTGCAATTCCGAATAGGCTACTTTAAAGCATCCATTGGGAATTTCGCCCACTGCTTTGTTGAGTTTTAGGAATGAAGAAGAGAAGATAACTATCTGGATTTGTCGAGTGGAACCTGCTTCTTTTGGCATTTTGCCAGCAGCTGGATAAATAACATAAGGCACTTTCCGTTTTATTTTGCGAACTAAAATTTTCTCTAGTTTCCTTGCCCGATATTCGGCAGTTCTGAAATTTGACAAAAAAGTGCCAACTGAATCTGAATGACCAACAAAATGGATAGAGTCTATTTCTGTTAACTCTAACTTTTTAAATTCATTCTGAAAAGTTTTAAATTCGTCCGTGTTTGGTTTAAAGCTTCCGAATGAATACGAAAGAGAAAAAGTTGTTTGCGCTTCCGTAATTATTGGATGTAAAAGAAAAAACAGAATTACAATAAATCTCATACTGGAATAACTTGGTTAAGCTGAATTAGAACGAAACTACAAAATCAATTAAAGATGTTCCTTCGAAAAAGCAAATTTCCGGAAGATTATTCGGCTTCCGCTACACTTTCGTTTTATACTTTATAGTTTTGAGAATTTGACTGTCCTTACGTTTCCATCTTTTGATGTTAATTTCATAAAATAGTGACCCGATTTAATTTCAGATAAATCGATAGATTCCAAAGAAATTTCAATAATTTGAGAAGTTACAGTTCGACTGGATAAATCAATAATTTGAAGTTCACTTTCTGCCGCTGCGCCTTCGATTGTTATGAATTTATTGGCAGGATTGGGGTAAATGTTTATTGATTGATCAGTAAGTTCATTTACACTGATTGTCGACGCGTCAAATACACCTAGTGCAATAGATGGAACCATATTACTTCCGAATCCAACTGTATAATAAGTTGAGTTACTTGAAACAGGTGCAAGAGGTTGTAAGTAATGATCAATATTTCTTGAGTAATCAACACGGTTACTAAATCCTATCCAAAAGTTGTCGTTCCAGACATCCACACAAGCTAAATATCGTTGATTCGATTGCAAGAGAAGCGGAATATTAAATGGCGCAAAAACCATTGTAGATTCTTGGTTTGGACCGAAGGTATATGAACCATTCGCGACAATAGATAAATTCGTAAAACCGTATGCTGCATCGTTCATGTCAATAAAATTGTCATTCCATTCATAAAGACTAACACCAAATTCTTCACCATCAAGTTGCACACCTGTATTATAGCCAGGTTCCGTTGCGAAATACATGCCGCTTGCGGCAAGTCGATTAGCATTTTCATTCTTGTAGACCATACAGGCAGAAAAATTAGGATCGACTGACCGAGTAAATGTTGAAGGAACTGGTAAATTTGTAACAGGATTAGTTTTTGAATAGGATATTTTTTCTTGGTTTATAACAAAGTTATATGTCAAATCATTATCGAATGCCGATTCATCTGTATTTCCTAGACTAACGACATAACTTAGTTCGTAATTTCCAGCTGGATAACTAGTCATTGAAAATGATGGGATTGAATTGCTTCCTCCTGTAAAAACATCTATTGAATCGCCTGTAGCTAGCGTAAACGGACCAGCTGTTTGTGTCCAATTTCCAGAAGGGCCGTTTACAGTTGCTGTAAGCGTTATTCCAGATTGTGTATTGTTTCCGTAATTAAAAATTTTAGTTCCAATGTCAAATCCAAATTCACCTTGAGTCATGGAGGTTAAGGCCGCAGTTGCGCCAAGGGTTGGGGCAATGGTTTTTTCCTTTACAATTCCGATATCGTCGTTAAACAAGCCGAGTTTGTTTCCAATGAAAGCAACAACATCTTCACCATTTTCAATTTTTGCACGAATTATTGCACCGTCCGTTTTTCCGATAAAAGCAAATGGTATTGTGGTTAATGGACCATCTGTGGTGCCATTGTATCCATAAACGCCATCTACACGATTGACTAAAATCACACCTATTGCACCTGCATTTTGCGCATTTAGAACTTTCGTTCCCGCATAACAATCATTTGTCGAAGCGCCATCATATCTATAAATAAGGGCGATTTTTCCAGCGAGATTATTTATAGCGGGAGCACAACCTTCGTTGGCATGAGGAACACCTTGTGCATTTATTCCAGAGCTTGTATCTTGATAAATAACGACTGTATCGAGAATTGCATCTGCTGGATTATTGAGATTGGGCAATCCCCAATTTGGTGCATCACCATTACTTGTAAATTCATATCCACCAGAAATTGATGCTGGTGAAACGATAGTAAATGCAACTTGTGCTTGTATTAAAATACTTGGTAAACAAGTAAGGACAATCAGGAATAAATTTTTCATTTTCATAATTTTAGCATTTCGAATATAACAAAATTCTCGAATATTTAATGAAAGTACGGACTTCTATAGGATTGGATTATTTGTAATGTTGATTTATATGAGAGATTTATTCTTGAAAAGATTTGTGTCAAACCTTTGAATTGACAGTTCCGCTTTTATCAACCCCAACATTCTGTTTTAAACGCAAATCAGTGAATTTTAAATTGCGAAGGCATTTTTATATCACGCCCATTTTCTGCATTAAAAACGTAGCACTTTTGTTTTTGCAAACCCCTTCGCGCAATTTGTAATCGAAAAATAGTTCATCGTTGACAATTTCTACTTCAAAGCATTTATTGGTCAGTTGATTTGGGAATTCGGCTGTCGTGTCGCAGACTTTTAAATCGTGTGTTGCGATAGCGCCAATTGCATTTTTGGAAATTATTCTTTTCACGACTTCCACTGTTCCTGTTCGCTTGTCATCGGAGTTTGTTCCTCGTAGAATTTCATCTAAAAGAACGAAGCAAACTTCTTTTTCTGCCGCATCCATTACTTCTTTCAAGCGTTTCACTTCCGCAAAAAATAAGGATTCGCTGTCATTCAAAGAGTCCGAAATGCGCATGGATACAAATACCGGGATTGGGTGAACACTTGCCTTGCTTGCACAAACAGGAGCGCCAATTCCCGCTAACACCATGTTCACACCTAAACTGCGAAGGAAAGTGCTTTTTCCAGACATATTTGAACCCGTTAGAATGACGAATTTTTGTTTTGTGAATTCTACTGAACTCGTTACGCGTTTATCAGTGCTCAAAAGCGGATGCCCCAGGTTTTCAAAACTCAGTTCGTATTTTGAATTGATTTCTGGAAAAGAAAAATCGGGATTGTTAAAGGAAAAGTTAGCAACGGAATTCATCGCCTCAAATTCTCCAATTACATCCAGCCACTTCATGATTTTTTTGGAATGGTTGTATTTCCATTTTCTAAAACCTCTTAATGTGTGAATGTGAGAGAGAAAAAAACCATTCAGAAAAATGGCGCCAACTGGATTCAAAATATTTTCTAATTGTCCAAAAAGATTGGATAATTTATCTATTTCATGACTTGCCGTTTCTTGCTCATTTTTCAGTTGATTTTTCAGATTTTTCAGTTTGATTGAGCTGAAATTCTTTTCTTCAATCTTTTTAAGGATGAGACTGTAATTTTTTAAAATACTGTCGACTTTTGTTGAACCAATCAACTCTTTTTTAATCGTTTTCAATTGATTGCCCAATACTCCTAAATTCAACAGAAACAAAGCAATTACCCAATTCCCTAATCCAGCATCATAGAATAGATTGTAGGAGAAAAGTCCAAGAAAAAAAGCAGGAAATAAATAGGAAATTATTTGCAAATATTTCGACTGAAGACGTTTATCAGTTTCCGTCCAAGCCTTTATTTCTCGGAACGTTTGTTCGCTGTCTTTGGTGATTTTTGCTAATGCATAAATTTCTTGCCTCCAAGAAAGATCGGCAGATAATTCTATAATTGAGGCTTGATTATGTTCTATTTCTTCTTTGGACAAAAGTGTTTGCAGGCTATTTGCTAAAGACTTTGAACCTATAAAAGTCGCTGTTCTATTGAGGATATGGAATACAGATTTGTGTCCAAAGAAATCTAAATCGAATGAATAAGCATGACTAGGGTTTACGTGGTTTTTACCGTTTTCGAAAGGAGTTCCTCCCCCCTTCAAAAAAGCAATTTCATTTTCATTGATTTCAATATGTGCTTTGGTGATTTTACGTTGAAAGGAAAGCCGACTGTGGATTTTTAAAAGAATAGAAAATCCAACAATTGTGACAAGGCACAATGCGGCAAAAACCAGTGAATAGCCTTTGAAAAAGTAATAAGCAAAAAGTATAATTAGCAAAGCAAGAAGTAAACGAGCCGCGCTAACTAGATTATAGCTTGAATTAATTTTGGCGTAAGTTTGATTGAATTTCTCGAGAAGAGAACTGTATTGCTTGGGAGCGGAATCCATGGATATTATTTAAGTTAACAAATGTCGCGATTAAATTGGAGAAGATTGGTGTTAATATCGGGAAAATCGAATACGACTTTACAACCTTTGATGATCGTCTACCATCCAAATGGTAAATGAAATCGACTCGACAAAGAGCTCTTGTTTTCCTTCGACTTCGTGCTCGCTTCATTCAAAAGTACACGTAAAAATCGGTTGAATAAATTGACTTGTACTGTTTTAAATAATAAAAATGCTATTTTATAAAAGTAAATATTACTCCATCCCAACATTAAATCCTTCATCCAAAACCAGCTTCCCCTCCTTTGGTTCAGGATTTCCAGGCATAACAAATCCTTTTATTGTGCCTGTTTTTCCTTTTTGTATGAGCTGCGTCAACTGAGATTCGGTGAGTTTTTTACCCAATAGTTCAAATGGAATTTTGAAGCCACACGTTTTGTAATCGGAACAACCTATAGCAGCTTTACCCTTCATTATTTTGGCTTTTTTACACTTCGGACAGACCAAATCTTCGAGGTTTACTTTTTCTTTTTTGACTCTCGGTTTAGCTTCAGATTTTACTGGCTCTTGAACGATTTGTATTGGTCGATGGGTGTTGAAAATCACATCATCACACAACTCTCGCACCATTTGAAATAATTCACTTTTGAAAACATCAGATTCGTATTCGCCTTTTTCGATTAATCGGAGCTTCTTTTCCCAATCACCTGTTAACTCAGCACTTTTTAAAACCTCATTTTGAATAGTGCCAATTAATCCAATTCCAGTTGGTGTAGCGATGAGATTTTTTCGTTTTTTCTCGATGTATTTTCGACGGAAAAGCGTTTCGATAATATTCGCACGAGTAGATGGTCGACCGATTCCATTGTCTTTTAACAATTCACGCATTTCTTCGTCGTCCACTTGTTTTCCTGCCGTTTCCATGGCGCGAAGTAATGTTGCTTCTGTGAAATATTTCGGAGGAGAAGTTTTTCCTTGGTGAACAAATGGTTCGTGCGGTCCGGTTTCACCTTCAACAAAAACAGGCATTATTTTTTCTTCGTCGCTGTCAGATTTTTTGGCTTTATCTTCTTGGTATATTTCTCGCCAACCCAATTCGATAATTTGCTTCCCTGTTGCTTTAAATTCTAAGCTATCGACTTTTCCAATAACCGTTGTGTTTGAAACTTTACATTCTGGATAGAAAACAGCAATGAAGCGTTTGCAAATTAAATCATAAATCTGCTGTTCAGCTGGTGAGATTCCACTTGGAACGATACCTGTTGGAATAATGGCGTGGTGATCGGTTACTTTTTTATTATCGAAGACTTGTTTGCTTTTTGGGATTGGTGCTTGTAAAAGTTGTTCTGTGTAGCGAGAATAATATTTCAATCCGCGTAAAATATTTGGAATTTTCGGATGTAAATCTTCTGTTAAATAAGTTGTGTCAACCCTCGGATAGGTCGTCAATTTTTTCTCGTAGAGACTTTGAATAAATTTCAATGTTTCATCTGCCGAAAAACCATATTTCTTATTTCCATCAACTTGTAGCGACGTTAAATCGTACAAACGCGGATTACCTTCTTTACCTTCTTTTTGTTCAAAAGTGACGATTTCGAAAGGTTTGTCTTTGATGAATGCGAGTCCTTTATCTGCTTTATCAATTGATTTCAATCGGTCAATTTGACAAAGAAATTCTGTATCACGGTAATTCGTTTTTAACTCCCAGTATTCATCAACAACAAAAGCATCAATTTCTAATTGTCGTTGAACAATCATCGCTAGAGTGGGAGTTTGGACCCGTCCAATGGACAAGGTTGCTTTTCCCATTCCAAATTTTTTGGTAAACAAGCGTGTTGCATTGATACCCAACATCCAATCGCCAATTGCTCTTGCGGCTCCAGCTTGATATAGTAAATCGTATTTTTTTCCGTCCTGTAATTTCTCAAAACCTTCGCGAATTGCTTCTTCCGTCAAAGATGAAATCCACAAACGTTTGATAGGAACCTTGCATTTTGCTTTGTGCAGCACCCATCTTTGAATCAATTCACCCTCTTGCCCAGCATCACCACAGTTGATTACTTCATCCGCCATGGCCACTAGTTTTTCTATGCAAGCAAATTGTCGTTTCACACCATTGTCATCAATGACTTTAATGCCGAAATTGGGCGGGATAATTGGTAAATCTTCCAATCTCCAGTATTTCCAATTTTCGTTGTAATCGTGTGGTTCTTTTAAGGTGCAAAGATGACCAAAGGTCCATGTTACGCAATAGCCATTCCCTTCCCAGTAACCGTCGTTGCGTTGTTTTGCTCCGATGATTTCTGCGATGTCTTTCGCAACACTTGGTTTTTCGGCTATGCAGAGTTTCATTTAGATATTATTGGGTGTCCCCCTTTTATTTCTTCCAAAGGGGAAGAGGTTCAAGGGATTTCATTTTAGCCTGGTATACTTATTTACTTGAAATTCAACTTCGTGTCTGGCATCTTTTTCATGCATTTGAAGAATTTCAACAGACCATTTTTTTAAATTAAAATCAGGGAAATAGGTTTCAGCTCCATATTTTTTGTTGACGTGCGTTATGTACATTTCGCTCACCAAATCACTTTCTAAAGCTTGTTTGTAGATTTCACCACCACCGATGACGAAAACTGTTCTTTTTTCTTCATTTTTATACTTTTCCCAAACTTCGCTTAAGTCATGCATTACAACGCAATTGTCAGCATTGAAGTTTTTATTCCTAGTAAGAACGGCATTTTCTCTCTCCGATAAAGGTCGGTATTTGAAAGGAATGGAGTCCCAGTTTTTACGGCCCATTACTACGATATTCCCTAAAGTGGTTTCTTTGAAAAATTTCAGATCAGCAGGCAAATGCCACATCAAATCATTGTTCTTTCCGATGCCTCTTTCGAGATCCATCGCGACAATTAGTGCTACTTTCATTCAAAAAAAATTAAACGGCAACTGCGCCCTTGATATGTGGATGTGGATCATAATTTTCCAGTTCAAAATCATCTAATTTGAAACTAAAAAGATCTTTCACCTTTGGATTTATTTTCATCGTTGGCAACGGACGAATATCTCTGCTCAATTGTAAATGAGTTTGCTCCATGTGATTACTGTATAAATGCGCATCTCCAAAAGTGTGAACAAAATCACCCACTTTCAAATCGCAAACTTGCGCCATCATCATAGTCAATAAGGCATACGAAGCGATGTTAAATGGAACACCTAAGAACGTGTCAGCCGAACGTTGGTATAACTGGCAACTTAATTTTCCGTCAGCAACATAAAATTGGAACATGGTGTGACACGGCGGCAAGGCCATATTGTCGACATCCGCTACATTCCAAGCCGAAACCAATAATCGACGAGAGTTGGGATTGGTTTTTATTTGGTCAACTAATTTCGCGATTTGATCAATTTTTTGACCGTCTTTTGCTGGCCAAGAACGCCATTGGTAACCGTAAACAGGACCTAAATCACCATTTTCGTCGGCCCACTCATTCCATATGGATACGCCGTTATCTTTTAAATATTTTATATTAGAATCGCCATTGAGGAACCATAACAGTTCAACAATAATAGACCGTAAATGAACTTTTTTAGTTGTCACCAAAGGGAAACCTTTGGATAAATCAAATCGCATTTGATGTCCAAAAATAGAAGTCGTTCCTGTACCGGTTCTATCTCCTTTGAAAGTTCCTTCGTTAATAATTCGATGGAGTAAATCGTGATATTGTTGCATGATTTGCGTTCTCTTTAATTCACCACGAAGTTAAGAAATAGGATGCTTTTTTGGAAGCGATTTTTAAGATGGCAATAAGAAGATATTCACATTTGAAATATAGCGTCTTGTTCGGTTAATTCATACTTAGGTTTAAATCGGCTAAGCGTCGTAGTTCTTTCTTCATTTAAAAGAAAAGAAATGGAACTTTTAAATTGTGCAAAAAACGTTTAGTTTTGTTTTAGATATGAAAAAATACCTTCTTTCCATTTTACTTCTTTTATTTTGTGGACTTCAGCTTTCTGCACAGACCCGATTGAAACGAAAATATTATGGAATGTATGAAGGTCAGATTAACGAGTATCCTCTAGAAGTTGGAAAAAAATTAATTCAAGTAAATTCTGTTCCAATCCGGATTGAAGTAAATTCCAGCTATTTAAACATTCAAGTTGGAAAACTGGATACACGCGGAACCTATAAAATATTGTTTGAAGCGGACGATTATTATGTTTTAGATGCGGTAATGGAAAGCCATAACAGAGGCGAAAGAATTGTTGTTTTCAAACGAGGGCGCAAAATTTCTAGAGATGGATTGTTTCCACAACCAAGTGCACGCTTGTTTAAAAAATCAAGCCACTTTAGGTAGCAATAGAATGAAAGTAGTTCCTTTTCCAAGACTGCTTTTAACTTCTATTTTAGCCTTGTGTGCATCAATAATTAATTTCACATAATACAGGCCTAATCCAAAGCCTTTTACATCATGTCGATTTCCTGTGTGTACACGGAAGAATTTCTCAAATATTTGTGATAAATCTTCCCGTTTCAGACCTATACCGTTGTCTTCAATTTCAACCCGAAGAAAATTATTCTCGTTTTTCGTCATGATTTTAATATCTGGAGTCTCAGTCGTGTATTTTATTGCGTTATCAATTAAATTATAGAATACGTTCGTAATGTGAACTTCATCTGCGCGAATGTCGTCATCTTGAGCTTCTAGATTTAGTGTTATAGCGCCACCTTTTTCACCTTGATTGAAGTCAAAATTATCTTTCACTTCTTCAAGTAATTCATGGATGCTAATTGTAGATTTCTTCAGAACTACCTTTTCTTTATCCAGTTTGGCAACATTCAAAACTCTTTCAACTTGGTTTTCTAAACGTTTATTTTCCTTATGGATAATGCCTGCAAAACGCTTTATTTTATCTGGGTCATTTGAATAGTCGTTTTTCAGTAAAGTTTCACTTGACAAACCAATAGTAGCTATCGGTGTTTTTAGTTCATGCGTCATATTGTTGATGAAATCATTTTTAATTTCCGACAGCTTTTTCTGTTTTAAAATTATTGACAGAGAAAATCCGAAAAACAAAAAGACCAATAGAACAATTAGAAAAATATACATCCATGGCGTGAATGATTCAGTTTTAGATTCAACTTTTTGAGCGACAATACTTGGAAAAAACACAGTGAAATAATGTCCGTCTTTTTTCCAACTTAATCCTTCTGTCGGTTGAATATTTATGGTGTCTGCACCTTCGTTGTTGGTGACGTTGTTGTGATATCGAATTAAATTTCCGTATACGATGGAGTCTGAGAAACAATCGTAAATACCATATTGAAAATCTTGATTCAAATTCTTTTTGTAGAACTTCTCTTTTAATAAGTTTTCAAGATAAAAAGGATGTAATTCTTCATTGATGTCAACAACAAAGTAGTTGGTTTTTTTTTGTCGAATAGATTCATAAAGAATGGAGCTATCGGCTCTCTGCTTAGACACATCAGATAAAACATCGCGAAGTGCTCGGTGTGCTTTTTCGGAAAACTGCACCAAGTTTAAACTGTCCTCACGGTTTTGAATTTCAACACTGTTTTGTTGTAATTCAACGGTTTTATTCAACCAGATTAATTGCAAAGCAACGATCGCAAAAAGCGAAAAAACACCTAAAATAATCAGATAATTAATACTCCCTTTTTTCATACAATTTTCTCTGGAACTATTTTTTGTTCTCTGTCAGCCAAGCTATGATTCCTCCTCTAAGGTTGTATAGGTTATCGAAATCATGATTTTGCGCTAAGTATTGAATCGCATTTGCACTTCTGCCCCCCATTTTGCAATGAACAATTACTTTTTTATCTCTGTTAATTTCAGAATAACGTTCTGGTATTTCGTTCAAAGGAATTAAATGTCCTCCCATATTTGCATTTCTATACTCAGAAATTTCGCGCACATCGATTAATTGAAAATCTTCGTTTGCATCTTGCATTGCTTTTAATTCGGCAACTGTAATATCCAACATTGTTTTTGTTTTTTTTAATTCCGCAAAATTGCTGATAATTTACTAAAGTATCTTGCATTGGTGGATTACCACGCAACGGATTGTCATTGTCAAAAGTAAAGTTAAGCATTTGTATCTGAAGGTTCAAATTATTGTGCTGAAACAATTTTCCTTTTAATTGTTCACCTGTTCCAGTAAAATAATAAATCAGATTTAAATAATTCTGGGATGAAGGGATTGTTTATATGGGAGTAATCCCGAAAATCCTTTATTCTATTTGATCCCTGTTTTGCAATTGAAAGTAGTTAAAACAAAAAAAAGCTGTCTCCGAAATTAAAACAGCTTTTTCTATAATTTGTGGAATTTTAAAATCCTTGTATGCCGTTTACCGTCGTGTATTTCAAGATGTTCTTTTTGTCTGGATGAATTCTGGCAAAAGCAGATTGAACAGCTAAAGTTCCTTCGTGGAAACCGCAAAGAATCAATTTTAATTTGTTCTCATACGTATTCACATCTCCAATTGCGTAGATTCCAGGTATGTTTGTTGAGTAATCAGTTGTGTCTACTTTGATTGCATTTTTCTCAATATCAAGCCCCCACCCTCCAATCGGACCAAGACTTGGTTTCAAACCAAATAAAGGGATGAAATGATCCGTTTCAATTGTTATTTCACCATCTTTTTGATGCGTTACAACAACAGAATCTAATTTTCCATCTCCATTAATTCCTGTCACTTCAGCTTCAGTAATTAATCTAATCCCGCCTTTTTCAGATAAGTCGATTACTTTTTGAACAGAATCTAAATGCCCACGGAAGGAGCTACTTCTGTGAACCAAAATCACTTCTTTTGCAATTTTCTTTTCCGCTAAAAAATAAGCCCAATCCAATGCCGAGTCACCTCCGCCTGCGATTACACAACATTTTCCTCGGTAAAATTCAGGATCTTTGATGATGTACTCAACACCTTTGTCCTCGAAATCGACCAAGTTTGAAATCGGTGGCTTGCGTGGTTCAAACACGCCTAAACCGCCTGCAATCATTACGATTGGCGCTTGGTGTTTCGTTCCTCTTACGGTGGTAACTATAAATTGATTATCATCCGTTTTATCGATTGTCATTGCAGCTTCACCTAAAGTAAATCCAGGTTTGAAAGGTGCCGCTTGCTTCATCAAATTGTCGACTAACTCCCCAGCTAAAATGGAAGTGAATCCAGGGATATCGTAAATCGGTTTTTTGGGATAAATCTCCGAACATTGTCCGCCAGCTTGTGGTAAAGAGTCAATTAAATGACATTTTAATTTTAATAATCCCGCCTCAAAAACAGTGAAAATTCCTACTGGTCCTGCGCCTATGATGATAATGTCTGTTTGAATCATTTTTTCTTTATTCTAATCCGAGTGCAAAAATAATTAAACTCGATGTATTTGTTGTGTATCTAAAGCACCTAATATGGATGTTTTTCATCAGGATTGGAAAAAACAGATAAAAGTCTTCTTTTGTTCAGCTATAAAACAATCAAAATGAATTTAAATGTACCTCTTCGCAAACTCCCATAAAACAACGCCTGCACAAACGCTTACGTTCAAGCTGTGCTTCGTTCCAAACTGAGGGATTTCAATAATATGATTGCTCAAATCAATAATTTCTTGATTCACACCGTCGACTTCATTGCCAAAAACTAACGCGTACTTATCATTCGAGAAAGAATTGATATTTTGAAGCAAAGTCGTTTCTTCGGTTTGTTCAATAGTACAGATGGAATAGCCTTCACTTTGAAGTTTTTTGCAAAGCTCCACGCTGTTTTCGGTATGTTCCCAAATCACAGATTCTGTTGCACCGATGGCTGTTTTGTTAATGTCGCGATGAGGTGGCGCAGCCGTTATTCCGCATAAGTATATTTTCTCAACATTAAAAGCGTCGCAAGTTCTGAAAAAAGACCCGATGTTGTTTAAACTTCGGATGCTATCCAAAATCACGATCAAAGGAAATTTCGCTTGTTCTTTAAATTTCGCCTCGGATACGCGATCGAGTTCCCAAAGTTTGAGCTTTTTGTTCATATTGATTCTTTCTGTAAAAATAGGGTTTCTTTACCGGATTGAGTTTTGATAAAAAACTCGGATTGTTAATAAAGAGAACAAAAAACAGGCCGTTTTCCGAGAAGGCATTTTTAACTTAGCGACACATTAAAAATCGAGTATTTTGGTTAAGAAAACAATAGACAAGGAAATAGCGGAAACGCCTTTGATGAAACAGTATAATCAAATCAAAGCGAAGCATCCTCAAGCTTTGCTTTTGTTTCGCGTTGGTGATTTTTATGAAACGTTTAGTTCGGATGCTGTTGAAACAGCCCGGATCTTAGGTATTGTTTTAACCAGTAGAAGAAATGGTTCATCGAATATTGAATTGGCCGGTTTTCCTTACCATTCCTTGGATAATTATTTACCAAAATTGGTTCGCGCCGGAAAGCGTGTAGCGATATGTGATCAATTGGAAGATCCAAAACTGACTAAAACAATTGTCAAAAGAGGTGTTACAGAATTGGTTACGCCAGGTGTTTCTTTCAATGATAACGTATTAGAACGGAAGAAAAATAATTTTTTGTGTGCCATACATTTCGACAAGGAGGTGAACGGAATTGCTTTCATGGATATTTCAACAGGTGAGTTTTTCGTTGCTGAAGGAAGTTTGGATTATATGGATAAATTGATTCAAGGTTTTCAGCCTTCAGAAATCATTTACCAGAAAAAAGCGTGCAAAGATTATGAAGCCTTGGACAGAGAAAGCGTTCATTCCTTTCGATTGGAAGACTGGGTTTTCACGTCAGATTTCGCATATGAGACATTAAATAAACATTTTCAAACCAAATCATTAAAAGGTTTTGGAGTAGAAGAATTGCAAAAAGCAGTTATTGCAGGAGGTGCTATTTTACATTATTTGAGCGAAACGCATCACGATCGTTTGTCACATATTACACAAATTAGTCGAATAGAGGAGGAGCGCTATGTTTGGCTCGACCGATTTACAATCCGAAATTTGGAATTGGTTAGCTCTCAACATGAAAATGCTACGACGCTTATTGATATTTTAGATCGCACGCAAACATCTATGGGTGGCCGCATGATGAAACGCTGGATGGTTTTGCCGTTAAAGGACTTGAAACCAATTCAAGATCGTCTGGGCGCGGTGGAAGAATTAAAAGCGGAAGAAGAAATTACTTATCGTTTGGGCGAACGCTTGAAAATGGTTGGCGATTTGGAACGTCTGATTTCTAAAACGGCCGTAGGGAAAGTCAATCCGAAAGAAGTGATGAGTTTGTTGCGAACGTTAAATCAAATTGATCCAATTAAAATGGACCTTTCTTTTGCTAAATCTATTCTTCTTAAAAAGATAAAAGACCAATTGAATCCCTGTGATGAGTTAATTGCAACAATCGAAAAAACACTCCACGACGATCCAGCCGTGCAAATTGGAAAAGGAAAAGTGATTGCCGATGGATTGCATACTGAATTGGATGAATTGCGCGCCATTGCTTTTTCTGGCAAGGACTATTTGGAATCCATGCAAACGAGAGAAATTGAAGCGACGGGAATTTCTAGTTTGAAAATTGCGTTCAACAATGTCTTTGGTTATTATATCGAAGTTCGAAATACACACAAAGATAAAGTGCCCGAAAACTGGATTCGAAAACAGACCTTGGTTTCTGCAGAGCGATACATCACGGAAGAGCTAAAAGAATACGAGAGTAAAATCTTAGGTGCGGAAGATAAAATTCATGCTTTGGAAAGTCGATTGTACCAAGAATTGATTTTATCGATGGCTGATTATGTGCAATCTATTCAAATGAATTCTTCGTTTTTAGCACAATTGGATTGTTTATTATCGTTTTCCATCGTGGCCCAAGAAAATAATTACGTTCACCCAAAAATGGAAGAATCTTTCCAGATTGACATCAAAAATGGTCGTCATCCCGTCATAGAAAAGAAATTGAAACATGGTGAACAATATATTCCGAACGATGTTTTTCTAGACGACGAAAGTCAACAAATTATCATGATTACTGGTCCAAATATGTCGGGGAAGAGTGCTATTTTGCGACAAACGGCATTGATTTGTTTGATGGCGCAAATGGGTTGTTTTGTTCCAGCTGAAAGTGCAACACTCGGTGTTCTGGATAAAATCTTCACACGAGTAGGTGCCTCCGACAATATATCTTCTGGCGAATCTACTTTCATGGTGGAAATGAACGAAACGTCCAGTATTTTGAATAACCTGTCCGACCGTAGTTTGATTTTATTGGATGAAATTGGACGAGGGACCAGTACTTATGATGGAATTTCTATCGCTTGGGCCATTGCTGAATTTTTGCATGAACATCCGAATTCCAAAGCAAAAACCTTATTCGCTACACATTATCATGAGTTGAATGAAATGGCAAATCAATTTCCACGCATTAAAAACTTCAATGTGGAAGTGAAAGAAATTGGTAAACGAATCTTGTTCCTGCGTAAATTAGTTGAGGGAGGAAGTGAACACTCATTTGGTATTCACGTGGCGCAAATTGCCGGAATGCCACAACAAGTTTTGACCAGGGCGGAGAGTATTTTAAAGAAATTAGAGGAAAGTCATGACCTAAATAGCGACGAAGGTAAAAAAGTGTTGAGCAAAGAAAAGGTCAAGGAAGTCATGAATAGCAAAGATATGCAATTGTCCTTTTTTCAATTAAACGATCCTGTGCTTGAACAAATTAGAGAAGAATTAGTGCGTATAGATATAAATACATTAACGCCAGTAGAAGCGCTTATGAAATTGAATGACATAAAAAAGTTGACAGGAGGATAAATTTTTCTTCCTTTTCAAAATTGAATTAGAAAAATTGTTTTTATATTTGTCGCCCGTTACAGAACGATGTACGGCAATTTGAAATCAAATACAAGCGAGAGTAGCTCAGTTGGTAGAGCACAACCTTGCCAAGGTTGGGGTCGCGAGTTCGAATCTCGTCTCCCGCTCAAATCCCGAATCCCCGATAGCTATCGGGATCGGGATTTTTTTTAGGATTAAGTCCGCTCGAGTGGTGGAATTGGTAGACACGCCGGACTTAAAATCCTGTGACCTTCGGGTCGTGCGGGTTCAAGTCCCGCCTCGAGTACTAAGTGTGAGATTAAACCCTTGATTCTAAACGAATTGAGGGTTTTTTCGTT